>RRZT010861454.1_pt1 | contig 79786 bp, 52 predicted proteins | sample 2165551 | NCBI WGS metagenome assembly RRZT01 (sample SAMN10456910, study PRJNA506462) | wastewater metagenome | biome: wastewater; feature: sludge; material: wastewater sludge; isolation source: wastewater sludge with Escherichia coli K12::gfp cells carrying plasmid... | place: USA: Moscow, Idaho... | reverse complement strand
TGGTCTGTGGCGGTCGCCCGACCCCGCGCTGGTGCGCGGCTTCGTCGGTCCGTACCTCGAGGCGATCCCGCGGATGGCGGCCTGGGTGGGCGCCGACGCCTTGACCAAGACGGTCCGCTTCGGCTTCCCGTGGGTGGTCGAGCCGGCCACCATCGAGCTCGTCGACGCCGCCCTGGCCCGCCCCGACCTGCCCGCCGACCTGCGCCGGGCCTACGTCGAATGGTCCTGGCCGGTGCGCGAGGCCATGGTGTCGCGGGCTCGCTTCGGCGGCGATGGCGCGCCTGCCTCGCCCTGACGCCCCAGGGGCGGCAGATAGGAACGCTCAGTCGGGCAGTAGTTCGATGACCGCCGCCCGACCCCCCTCGACGGGTCGACCGGCTGCTGCCGCCGCTTCGATGAGCGCCGCGACGAGCACCTCGACGAGCCGGTTGTCGTCCAGACCCTGACTCGCGACTGTCCCGATGGGAGCGGGCTCGGGCGCCGGCTCCAGCTGGCCCTGCTGCCATGGCGAGAGCACCAAGCCGTGTCGTTCGCGCAGCAGCCGGGCTCCGTCGTGGAGTGTCGCGGCTTGTGGCAGAGCGAGTCTGGTGGCCGCGGCCGCCCCGCCGGAGAGGTCCTCCGCCAGCCACAACCCGCTGTGCCCCGACGGTGAGTCGGCGGCGCTGAGCGCGAACCACTGCAGGCCCGCCGCCGGATCTCCGCTGCCGAGCGCCGCCCAGCCGGCGTTGCTGAGCATGGTGCGAGTCGGCAGCAGGCCGAGATCTCGATAACCGCGGGCCATCGACCGGGTGACGATCGCGTAGGCCCGCTCGGGCTGGCCGGCGTCGGTGAGGGCCAGCACGAGCTTCGGTATGACGGCGTGGTAGCTCACGGCCGTCGGATTCGCCCCGATCAGCGCCCAGGCTTCGTGGGCGTAGGCCAGCGCGTCGGGGATGGCGCCGGCGGCCGCTGCCATTGCGGCATACGCCGCGAGTGCCTCGGGGAGGTGGTGCGGCACGGGGCCCCGGGCCAGCGCGACGAAGCGCCCGGCCGCGCTGAGAGCGGTCTGGAAGTCGCCCGACACGTATGCCGCGACCGACCCCGTGAGCGCGCACATCCCCGCGAAGTCGGGGTCTGCGGCCAGAGCCTGCTCGCGCGCTGGCAGCTGCGCGGCGTCGAGGGCACTGTCGTGGTGCTGTCGCAGCCCGGTTCGCAGGGTGAGCACCCGGTGCAACTCGAGGGGGCCGAGCAACTGGGCAGCCACCACGCGGTCGAGCCACCGCCCGCCGATGTCGCCTGCCTCCGCGAACAGCCACCACCGTCCGAGGGTGACCGCGAGGTCTCCGAGCGAGGCCGAGTCACGGACCCGCAGGGCATTGCCCAGCGCCTCGACGTAGTCGCGGTAGCGCAAGCCGACGTCCGCGATCAGGGCATCGTGCAAGTGCTCACCGCGCCACCGAGCTGCGTGCCACTCCCGGTGCCGTCGTTGGGACTGCTCCAGCTCGCCACTGGCGGAAAGCGATTCGATGGCGTAGTCACGCACTGTGCGAAGCAGTCTCAGGCGGAGAGTCGGCCCGCTGCGGTCGACCTGGACGAGCGCCTCGCGCGCCAGGGCACGCACCTGCTTGTCGGTGTCGACCGGCAGGCCGCCCCGGGGTGACGCCCCGACGACGGCGTTGGCCGCCGCGGCGTCGAAGGCTCCGACGAAGACTCCGAGTCGGCGCAACACGACGGCGGCCGCGGGGTCTAGCCGCTCCACGCTCCAGCGGATCGTGTCGCGCAGCGAACGGTGCCGGGTCGCCTGGCCGCGGGCCGTTGCCGTGACGTCCAGGGGCGCGCTGGCCAGCGCGCCGAGCTCGGCGATGGTGCGTGCGCCGGCGTGCCCGGCGATCAGCTCCAGGGCCAGCGGTAGCCCGTCGACCCGCCGGGCGATCCGGCTCAGTTCGGTCACCTCGGCGTCCGTGAGGGTGAGCTCCGGTGCCTGGTCGGTCAGTCGGTCCACCAGCAGCTGGACTGCGGGGGAGGCGAGTTGGGCTGCGGTGTCGGCATGTTGGTCGGGTGTGGCCAGGGGTGCCAGCAGCACCCGGCTCTCCCCGACGATGCCCAGGGGCACCCGTGAGGTGGTGACCACCCGCACCTCGGGGGCCAGGTCGAGCACCCTCCGCAGCACCTCGGACAGCGGTTCGACGACCTCTTCCGCCTCGTCGATGAGCAGGGTGATCTCCGCGGTGGCGAGCAACTCGACCAGGGCGGGCAGCGGGTCGCCCTCGGGGACCCCCAGCCCGAGACTCAGGGCGACCGTTTCGGCGATCTCGTCGACGGCGACCGCTCGCTGGGGCGGGGTCGGCGCGGTGGAGCCGCTGAGGTCGACGTAGGCGATCGCGGTCCCCTCCAGACGGCGAGCCAACTGGGTCAGCAGCCGGGTCTTGCCGACTCCGCCGGGCCCGACGATGCTGACCAACCGCCGTCCGCTGTCCAGCAGTCGCACCAGCTGGGCGAGCTCGGTGTCTCGCCCGACGGTGCGGGTCAGCGGAACTGGTGCTGCGCGCGGTCTGCGGCTCACCGCGGGTTCGCCACCGCGATCTCGGCGGATCGGCCCGGCCGCCCGGGCTGGGCCGTCCGGGTCGAGGCCGGGGTCATGCACGAGCACCAGGGCGTGCAGGCGGGTGGTTGCCGGGCTCGGCTCGACGCCCAGCTCGGCGCGCAACCGGCGGGCCAGGGCGTGGTAGATCGTCAACGCGTCGGCCTGGCGGCCGCTTCGGTATGCCGCGAGCATCGCCAGCCGGTGCGGCCGCTCCCGCAGCGGGTGCTCGTCGGCGATCCCGGAGGCAAGCTCGAATGCCTCGACGACGGCGCCGGTCGGGCTGCCGTGGGCGGCCGCGTCGAGCAGTGCCTCGGCGAGATCCTCCGCTGCGCCGGTGCGGGATTCGAGCAATCGGGTGCGCTCGGCCAGCACCAGGTCGTCACTGGCCCCTGCATAGGCGACCGGCCCTCGCCACAGCGCCAGGGCGGCCCTGAGGTGGAGCACCGTGTCCGCCGTGTCGCCGCGTGCGGTGGCGGCCCGGGCCGAGCTCAAGGCCTCGGCATAGGCCTCGATGTCGAGCCGTACCGACTCGGCCAGCAGGTAGCCCAGGTCGGTGGTGCGCACCACGTCCGGGCCCAGGCCGCGACGCAGTCGAGCGACGACGGTGTGCACGGCCGAGACCCCGAGCCCGCGTCCGGCCCGGCCCCAGATCAGGTCGAGCAGCACGTCGGCGGGGACCGCGCGCCCGGGCCGTTGCGCGAGCACCGCAAGTAGGTCGCGAGGACGCTGTCCCGTGGGTGTGCGGTCGGTGTCACCGATGCCCGTGGCGAGCGGCCCGAGCACCCCGAGCCACGGCTGCGTCAACGTGGTCACGTGACGCCCGCCGTCCCGGTGGCGGGCTCGGGATCGCGCTGCGCCTCGAGGGCGGCGCGCAGCCGGCGGTCCAGTCGCGCGGCGACCGCTGGGGTCGGCTCATCATGACCGCCGCCGCCACCGACACCGGCAACGGCACTGGCTCCGGCAACGGCACTGGCCCCGGCAGCACCATCGACAGCGCCCCCGGCAGGACTATCAACGGCGGCACCGGCTTCGGCCAGTTCGCTCAGCATGGTGCGTTGTTGGGGGGTGAGTGTGGTCGGCACCCGGTCGGCCAGCTCCCCGGCGGCGGCGCACAATTCCGGGCCGTCCGGTCGGCCGAGCGCGGCGAGCGAGACGGACAGACCGGCATACGTTTCCACAGCTGTCGGGTCGGCGGCGCCGACACTGACCTCGTCGAGCACCCGCGCGAACGCATGCAGCGCCGCCTGCGGTGTGCCGCAACGCAACAGCACCCACCCGCGGGTCAGGTTGAAGTATGCCGGGGCGTCCCCACCGAGGGCCTGCGGCATCCCCGCGGCGGCCAGCTCCAGCGCTCGGAGCGCCTCGGTGGGGTGGCCCACGTCGGCGAGGGCGAGGCTGAGGTTGGTGCACACGGCGATCCGGGCCACGGACGACCCGGAGCGGTCCAACAACTCGCCGGCCTCGTGCGCGGTGGCGAGCACTCCGGCCGCGTCGCCGCCGGCCGACTGCACGACCGCGAGCATGCCCAGCGCGTCCGCGGTGCGTTCCAGGGTGGTCTGCCGGGCGACGGCCACCGCGAGGTGGGCGTGGTGCAGCGCCCGGTCGAGCTCGCCGCGTGCGTTGGCATCCAGAGCCGCGGTGCCGTGCGCGGTGACCAGAGTGATGAGGTCGCCGGAGGCCGCGACGACGGGCAGCGCAGCGGTGGCATCGCTGCGGGTCAGCTCGGGGTCGACGTTGAGGGCAAGACAGGCTCGCTGCAGCCGGATTCGTGCCTCGTCGGCAGGGTTGAGCACGCCGGCGTCGAGCACCCGGGTCACCCAGGTGATCGCCGGCCGGTTCCAGTTGCTGAACAGCCAGTAGCGGCTCAGGGTCATCGTGAGGTCGCCGAGGGCGGCACCGTCACGTGCCTCGAGAGCGCTGCGCAGGGCCTGCAGATAGTCGTCGTGCCGGTCGCGCACGTCACGCACCAGCTCATCGCTGCGCGGTCGGGATCGCCAGGCTGCGGCGAACCATTGGCGGTGCCTGGCCCTGGCGTCGGCCGCCTCGCCGGACTCCGCGAGCGCATCGAGGGCGAGGTCACGCACGGTGCGCAGCATCCGATAGCGGGTGCCCCTGTTCGCCCGCCGATCGACCTGCAGCAGGCCTTCGCGCACCAGCTCGCGCAGTGCCGCGTCGGCGCGGCCGGGGGCGAGTGCGGTGACCGCGGCGGCGGCGGCCGGGTCGACGGGACCGACGAAGACGCCGAGTCGGCGCAGGGCGCACCGCGCGTCGGGCGTCGATCGGGTTGCGCTCCAGGCGATCGTGTCACGCAACGACTGGTGTCGCGGCCCGCGGTCCCGCCCGCCGGCCGGGACGTCGAGCGGCGCCTCGCTCAGGTCCACGAGGTCGCGCAGGCTGCGGGTCGCCGCGTGGCCGGCGACGATCTCCAAGGCCAGGGGGAGGCCGTCGACCCGCCGGGCGATGCGGGCGACGACGGTGAGGTCGTCGTCGTCGAGTTCGAGGTCGGGGGCGTGGTCGCGCAGTCGTTCCAGCAGCAGTGCGACCGCGGGCGCCCGTCTGATGCCTGCCGCGTCGGCCCGGTCCGGAGGGCAGGCCAGCGGGCTCAGCAGCAGGGTGCGTTCGCCGACCAGGTCGAGCGGCACCCGTGACGTGACGACGACGCGGGCCTGCGGGCAGTCCTGCAGCAACTGCGCCACGAGCGGCACCACGACTTCCAGCGACCACTCGGCCTCGTCGACGAGCAGGGTGAGCGGTGCTGCGCCGATCGCCGCGACGACCGACTCGACCGGTCCCTGGTCCCCGGTCGGCAGTCCCGCGGCCGACAGCACGGTGAGCGCCAGCTCGTCGACCGATCGCGCGTCGACCCCGGCCAGGTCGACGTAGACCACCGAGCCGCGGGGCCCACCCAGGTGGCGGCCCAGCTCCCGCAACAGGCGGGTCTTGCCGACCCCGCCGGGCCCGTGCAGGGTGACCAGACGGTGGCCCGACTCCAGATCGGCACAGACGGCAGCCAGCTCCGCCGATCGCCCGACGATCGGTGCCGCCGGCATCGGCACCGGTGCCACCCGGCGGCGGCCGGCTGCGCCGCCGACAGTCGCCCGGCCGCGCACCAGCGCCTGTGCGGGCTGGCCCAGCGTGGGGTCGTGGGCGAGCACCCGGGCCTGCACTCTCGCTGTCTCGGGCGCCGGCTCCACGCCGAGCTCACGCCGCAGCCGAGCCCGCAACAGGGCATAGAGCTCCAACGCCTGAGCCTGCCGCCCGCCCTGGTAGGCAGCGGTCATCGCCAGCCGGTGCGCCTGCTCACGCAGCGGCCCGGTGGCACACAGCTGGAGGGCCAGATCCAGCGCCTCACCGGGGGCCCCAGCCGACGGGTGCTCCAGCAGCAGCGCCACGAGTGACTCCGCGACGCTGGCCCGGGTCTCGACGAGCCGGGCCCGGTCGGCGGCCACCAGCTCGTCCAGCACCCCGTCGTAGGGCACCTCGGTGCGCCACAGCCCCAAGGCTCGTCGGTATGCCGCGGCCGCCCCACCCGGGTCGCCGGCCCCAGTCAGGCGGGTCGCGTCGTCCCGGGCGATGACGAACTCGTCCTCGTCGGTGCGGGTGCTGACCGCGACGAGGTAGCCCGCATCGTGGGTGTCGATGAGGCCCGCACCCAGTTGTCGACGCAGCCGCGCCACGACGGTGTGCACGACGGCGGGGGTGAGGCCGACCGCGGCGTCACCCCAGACCTGGTCGAGCAGCGCCTCAGGCGCGACCGGCCGGCCGCGCCGCTGCAACAGCGCGGCCAGCAGGTCGCGCGGGCGCTGCCCGCGCGGGCTGGTTGTGACGTCGCCCTCGCCCACCACGAGCGGACCGAGCACGCCGACACGCATCTGACCATCGAAGCACACAGGGCCGTTGTCGGCGCGGCGATTTCCGCGGCGCTGCTGGTCCGGGCCACCGTTGCTCGGTCAGTGGGAAGGGAGGAGCCACAGCCCCACCGCGGGTTTGGGTTGGTTCGCGAGTTTCGGGATCGATGTCGCGGCACATACGCCGCGATACCGATCCCAGATTCCATGGAGATACGAGCGTCAGCCCCAACGAATCTCGTGGACCTGCCCGTCCGCCCCGCGGAAGACGACGTGGGCGCTGGCCGAGCCGGGCACGGTGTAACCGGCTGGCCGGTGCGGACTGGCCGGGGGAGCCAGCGCCACGAAGGTGAGATCGGTCCAGACCAGTGCCCCGGAGCCGGGCGCCCAGGCGAGATCATGGACATGCCCGTCCACGCCGACGTAACTGACGTGCTTGAGGCTGGTGGCCGCGGCATACCAGCAGGAGGGCTCCGAGGCTGCGGCAGGCGCTCCTGCGGCGGCCACCAGATCCCAGACCTGGGCCGGTTCGACACCTACCCATCGGATCTCGTGCAGGTGCCCGTCGACGCCGCGGTAGACGACCTGATGGGCATCGAGGTGCGGCAGGTGATAGCCGACCGGGTCGCCGGCGGCCAACGGCGAGCCGACGTAGCCGGAGAGGTTGTCGTGCCCTGTGGGCCCGTCCGACCAGTAGAGCGAGTGCACATGCCCGTCGACGCCGCGATAGACGACGATGTTCTGATTGCTCGTGGTCACCGGGTAACCGTGCGGGTCGCCGGCGGCCAGCGGCTCACCGCAATACCCGGTGATGTGGCCGTGGCTCACTTCGCCGGTGCCCTCCCACCACAGCTCCTCGATGTGACTGTCCGGGCTGCGGTAGAAGACATGGTTGATCCCGGCCAGGGCGTAGCCGCTCGGGTCGCCGGCCGCTTCGATCGCCCCGCTGGAGGCCGACAGCGCGTCGTGACCGGCGGCGGCCTGACCCGACCAGTAGAGCGAGTGGATGTGCGCGTCGTCGCCGCGATAGAGCACCACGGTGGTGCCCGACGGGTCGACGTATGCCGCGGGCTCGCCGACCGCCGCGGGGGCCACGTCGCGTCCGGCGAGCCGGCCCATGCCTTGATCGCCGGGGGTGTCCCACAGCTCGACGAGGAAGGCGTCGGTGTCCCGATAGACCACCGAGTGCACGTGCTCCGCACCGGGGGTGACGACCACGGGTGCTCCTGCGGTTGACGGTGATCCGAATCGTCGCGAGCGTTGGAGCAGCCGGTGGCTACGCGCCGCTGGTGGTGCCGCGGCATCGGCCAGGCTCATCGACCAGCCGTTCGCGTCGAGACGCTCCCGGGGCAGGAAGTGCACCTGTTGGATGACGTCGCCGCGGACCGTGAGCAGGCGGAAGCCACTGAAGCTCACCTGGTCGTTCTCCCACAGTCCGAGGGCGCCGGTCTGCAGCTGCAACGGCTTGTGCCGCTCCCACCAGGCCGCCGGGTCGGCGGCCGTGGCCAACGGGTCGGCGTAGGGGGGCACGTGCACCACATAGTCGTGTTTGGCGTCCCACGGCATCGGCCACGGGCTGCTGTCGGGCAGCGCGTCCGGCGTGATCTCGACATAGGTGCGGGTCGTCGGCAGATGCAGCCGTGGGTGGTTCGGGTCGCCGGTGACCCCGATGTCCTCACGGCGCACCATGTCGACGGGATAGCCGGCGCTCGGGTTGCCCGTGTAGTAGTCGAGGAAGTAGGCGATGCTGCCGTCCTCGAGGCGCCGGATGCTGATCTCGTTGTGCCGGTGGGTGTGCCCGGCCAGCACGACATCGGCACGTCGGCCGCCGTCCTCCCCGGTGAGCGCCCGCACGAGGTCGTCGGTGCGCCCGCGGGAGACGCCGTCGTCGAGGAGGTCCTGGCCGTCACCGCGCTTGAGGTAGGCCGGTTCGCTCTCACCGGGCCGGGCGAACCAGTCCACATGCGCCCGGGCCAGTTGGTCGGCCGGTTCGTCCGCATGTCGGGCCACCCACCAGGCCGCTTGCTGGCCCTGGTGCGGGCGGGCCGTCTCACGCAGGAAGTAGGGGGTCTGCCCGCCGGCCGGGTTGACCAGCGGGGCGTGCACGGCGACGATGACCAAGCCGTCCGCGGGGGCTTGCTCCAATGCCGTGACAGCAGCGGCATACTCGTCCTCGCTGACGCCCTCGCAGTTGGGCGAGCCGCCCACGAGGGTGCGCACGTCCTCGTCCGCGGCGCCCCACCAGATCTTGACGCCCTCCCAGAGGGCGCCGCTCACCGAGTCGGGTAGGCCGACGTCGTGCGCGCTGTCGACCATGACGAGCCGGTGCTTGCCGAGGCGCACCACCGGCTCGTCATGGTCGCCGAGGGCCTGCCGATAAGGGCGCAGCGTGGTGTCGTAGGCCACCATGTCGAGGGCCCGCTGCGGGCTGAGATTGGGCACCACCTCGGTGCCGGTGTAGTAGGTGTGGTTGTTGACTGCGACCGCCTCACGTTCCAGCAGTGCGAGATTGGAGAAGTTGCGCACCCGGTAGAGGTCCTGGGAGACGTTGACGTCGAAGACCAGGTCGTAGTCGCGGATCCGGTAGTCGTGATTGCCCGGTGCCATGACGATGGGTACGCGCAGTTCTTCGACGACCGGCCAGTCCGGGCCGGGCGCGGTGCCCAGCAGGAGCCGGCGCAGGAAGCCGGCGTTGCCGGTGCCGGCTCGGTCGTCGTCTCTTTCGAACTGGTAGTCGATGAGGTCACCGGTGGCGACGATGACGTCGAGGTCGCCGGCGGCGTGCAATTGGTTCGCCAATCGCACGAAGCCGCGGAACTGGTCGTTCATGTTGCACATCCGCTCGGCCGCTTCGGTGAGCCCCAGTCGGCGCAACAACGGCCGGAAGCCGTCGATGCGTCGGGCCACGTGGGTGTCGCTGATGTGGGCCAGACCGAAGTCGCTCCACTGGGCCCGGTAGTAGACGGCATGCGGGGCGACCACCTGCCAGCCGACCGTGCCGGCCTGCACGGCCACGTCGTAGAGGGTGCGTTCGGCCGGGGCGCCGATCAGCAGGAAACCCAATCCCTCACCGCTGGGCCCGAACACCGGCTCGGCCGGCCCGAGGCGCAGCGGCACTACCTGCGAAGGGTCTCCCGTGGCGACGAGGGCGATCCGGCCGCCCAGGGCAGCCTGCACCAGCTCCTCCAGCCCGGGCAGTGGTCGGGCGACGAGCGCCAGGACCGCCTCGGGGCCAAGCACGGTGACGTCGGCGGAGCCGGGTTGGGCCGGGTCGGGGAACGCCGGTCGGCCGATCGGTGGGAAGCCGAAGCGCAGTTCGACGGCAAGTGCCGTTGAGTTGATCGTCACGCCGTCTTCGCGCAATTGCGCCGTGCCACCGGCCAGTTCGACGGTGCTGAGGATGGGGGATTGCTGGGTCATGAGCGTCTCCTTCGGGCTGGTGCGCCGGGGTCGGCAAGGGTCTTGGACGTCAACGGGTCACGGCGTCAACGGGTCATGGTGTCAACGGGTCACGGTGTCGAGTTCGCGGCGTACGGCGGTGACCGGATTGGTGCCGGTCAGCGATTCCCGCGGAGCGATCCGCTCGTGCAGGCGCACCAGCGGTGCTGGTGCCCACCAGTTGCCGCGGCCGAGCACCCGCATCAGCGCGGGCACGAGCACGCCGCGCACGAGGGTGGCGTCCAACAGCACCGCCAGGGCACAGCCGAGACCGAGCATCTGGATGAACGACGTCTTGCCGGTCGAGAAGGCCAGGAAGGTCACCGACATCAGCGCGGCGGCCGCCGTGATGATCCGACCGGTGCTGGACAGGCCGGCCACGACGGCGTCCCGGTCGTCCATCCCCCGGTCCCGAGCCTCCTTGATCCGCCCGAGCAGGAAGACCTCATAGTCCATCGACAGGCCGAAGGCCAGGCAGAACATCAGCGGCGGGATACTCACCGACAGCGGGGTGGGAGTGAACCCGAGAAGTGTTGCGCCGTGCCCTTCTTGGAACACCCAGACCATGACGCCGAGCACGGCGAGGATGGTCGCGGCATTGGTCAGCAGGGCCTTGACCGGCAGCACGAGCGACCCGGTGAAGAAGAAGACGACGAGGAAGGTGCTCACCGCGATGAGACCACCGACCAGCGGCAGCCGGGTCGCCATGGCCGCGTTGACGTCGACGAATCGGGCGGTCGGGCCGCCGACGAGCCGCTCGGTGCCGTCCGGGCTGGGTTGCGTGCGGATCGTCCGGACGAGCTCCTGCGCAGCGTCGCTGTAGACCTCGACGGCCGGTACGACGAGGATGACGGCCGCGTCGCCGCGGCTCAGGCCCGGCCGGGCCGGGGCCACCTGAGCGCCCAGGACGTAGCTGCCCGAGGGGGAGTCGACCCGCGCCACCGCAGGCAGCTGGGACAACTCCCGGGCGTATGCCGCGCCGCTCGCCGAGTCGGCCCGGCCGGGTGCGCTGGTGTCGGTGCCGCCCTGGCCGTGTGGGAAGGCTACGGTGATCACCTCCTGCTCGCGACTGGTGAAGCCGCTGCGCAGGGCGTCGCCGACGACCCGGGCCTGCGAATGGGTGGCCGGCAGGGCTCGGTCGTCGGGCAGGCCGAAGGACATCGCGGTGACCGGCAGCGCGAGCAGCGCGAGCAGCCCGAGCACCGGTGCGGCACAGAGCAGGGGGCGGCGCATGACGACGGCGCCGACGCGGCCCCAGAGGCCGGCCGCGGCATACCGGGTGGGGGTGCCGAAGCGGCGGTGGGCGGCCCGGTCGCCGAGCAGCACGAGCGCCGCAGGCAAGGGCACGAGTGCGGCGAACGCGGTGACGATGGTGACCGCGATGCCGGCGTAGGCGAAGGAACGCAGGAAGTACATCGGGAAGGCCAACAACGCGCTGAGCGCGACCGCGACGGTCACCGACGAATAGGCGACGGTGCGCCCGGAGGGGTGCAGCGTCGTCCGCAGGGCCTGCTCGACGCCGGCGCCGTCCTGCAGGTGCTCCCGGAACCGGTTGACGACGAGCAGCGCATAGTCGATACCCAGACCCAGCCCGAGGGCGATGGTGAGGTTGAGCGAGAAGACGCTCACGTCGGTGACGATCGTGAGGGCGCGCAGCACGGCGAGGGTCGCGAACATGGCGCAGACCCCGACGAGCAGCGGCAGCAGACCGGCGATGATCGAGCCGAACACTGCGATGAGCAGCACGAGGGTGGCGGGCACCGCGATGGCCTCGGCGAGCGCGAGGTCCTTCTTGGCCTGCTTCGTGATGTCGGTGATGTTCTGGGCGAATCCACCTGTGGTGACCTGGGTTCCGCTCAGATCGGTCTGACTGAATGCCGGTTGCAGCTGGGCCATCCGGGTGTGCCACTGGTCCTCGGTGCCGTCGAGGTGGGCCACGACGAGGGCCTGGCGGCCGTCGGTGCTGCGCAGGCCGGAGGCCAGCCCCCGCGGCGCCGACCAGTAGTCGGCGAGCACCCGCACGTCGGCCTCGGCGTCGAGTCGGCGCGCGACGGCGCGGCCGACATCGGCCACGGTCGGGTCGTCCACCCCCGCGTCCGCCCCCTCCAGCGGAGCGGTCACGAGGAGCACGAGGTTGGCGCCAGGTCGATCCAACTGCTCCGCGAGCACCGTTGCGGCCCGCTGTGATTCGGCGGCGGGGTCGTCGAAACCGCCGGATTGCATGCGGGAGACGGCGCCGACCCCGAAGGCGCCGGCGGCGAGGAAGAGGGTCAGCGAGATGGCCAGCACGGCCTTCGGGCGGCGCAACAACAGAGTGCTGAGGGCGTCGAACATGAAGGTGAGTCCTTTTGGGAGAGAAGGGCGGTGTTTCGCGAGTGAGGTGAGTTCGGGGCCGTCACGCGGCGGGCGGTTGCAGCGGGTGGTGGCGGGCGACCCGGGAGACCGGCACGGTCCACCGGCCGTCGACCTGCCGATCGGGTTGAGCGGCAAGCGTTTCGAGCCACGACTGGGCGCGCGTGTTGCCGTCGCGCACATGCATGGCGAAGGTCTCGACGCCGGCCCGGAGGGCGCGCACGGCGAGCTCGCCCAGCAGGGCCGAGCCGACCCCGAGCCCGTGCAGCCGGTCCACCACCTCGATGGCGACCTCGGCGGTCGGCGAGGGGTGGTGACCGGTGGCCTGGTCCGAGGCCCGGCTGATCGCGGGCTCCAGCTGCCAACGCCCGATGGCGACCGGTCGGTCGCCCTGGCTGGCCAGCAACGCCACGTGCCGTTGGGGGTGTACGTCGGCGAGAGCGCGCAGCATCCGCTCCGGGAGGTGCGGCCAGGGGGCGTGATAGCGCTGCAGCCGTGCCACGGGGCCGAGCTGGGCGAAGACGGCGAGCAATGGCTCAGTCTCGCCGGGGGCGAGGGGGCGGATCCGCAGGTACGGGTAGCGAGCGGGATGATGCGGCGGGTATGCCGCGGTGAGCCAAGGCATGGGAGAGCTCCTTAGGGCGGACTTCTCAGTCGGTGCCCTCAGGGTGCGGGACGGCTCTGGCGGCGGCCTGTCACCGACCTGTCACGCAACGCCACCCTGGCTCGGGAGCCGGCGTGCCGCCCTCATTCGGCCGGTGCGGTGGCCAGGGCCAGCAGCTGCAGAGCGCGCACTCCGGCATCCCGCCATGGGCCGAGCCCGGGGGTCTGCGCATCGGTCGACCCGAGCAGCAGGTGCAGCGCCCGGAAGTCCTTGGCGCGTAGGGCGCGATCGATCGCGATAGCGGTGCGCATGGGTGCGAGCTGCCCGTGCTGTTCGGGGCGGCATACGGCGGCGACGCGCTCCCACTGGGAGCCGGCGGGGACCTGTGCGGGAGGGCGCACGCAGCAGCCCGACGGCGGCGGGGTATCGGCGGCCAGGCAGACCGCGCAGAGGAAACCCATGACGAGGGCGGTGTGATAGCTCGTCGCCCGCGCATAACGGGTGCGCTCGGGGCCCTGGAGGGTGGCCAGGCGGTCGGAGTCGACGTTGCCGCAAGGCAACACGCCCACCTCGTCCTCGGCGACGGCGAGCACCTGGAAGGCGAAGGCCGCCGTGGGTGACCACGGGGCGCGCAACTGGGGCCAGGCCATCAGCAGTTCGGCGCACAGGTCGAAGTCGTCGCGGTCCAGGTAGCGGACGAGCAACGCCTCGACGTCGGCGAGCAGGTCGGCGCGGGGGCGGCCCAACCGTGGCGTGCGTCGACCGAAGTCGGTGACGTAGAAGAGCAGGTGGGTCAGCCCGTAGGGATCCTCCCGACCGTCGGCCAGCAGGTTCACGGGGCGGCCCAATGCCGTTGTCTGCGTGGGATCGACACGGGCCGGGGCGTCGAGCCCCCAGAGCGCGGCGATCCACTGTCGTTCGGCGTGCACGGTGGCCGCTTCGTCGGCGGCGCTGCTCAACACCCGGTTGCAGGCCGCCCGGGCCGGCGCGTCGAAGGCGATGTCAGGCTGACCCAGACGGGTGAGCAACACGTGGGGCACGGCACGCTTGAAGGCCCGGTCCGGGTGCAGCACGAGGTCGGCCAAGGCCGCTCGGGAGCGGGCCAGCGGGGCCAGGTCCGACACGAGCGCCGCGACCCGACGGTGCACGGCCGGGCTGGGCACGCGCGACGCGGCATACGCGAGCATGGTGGCCTCGGCGACGACCTTCTCCGGGCCGAAACCCAGTGCGGGGCGCACCGGGTCGGCGTATCCGGTCGTGCCGAAGTCGGCCACGACGACGGCGGCGAAGTCCAGGGCGCGCATGAGGCGGCGGGTCAGGTCGGCCTCCGGCCAGGCCGCGACAGGTGACGCGGCCTGGCCGAAGCTGATCGCGGAGGTGCCGTCCGCGATGGTCATCTCCGTGCTCAGGCGCTGAGGTCGAGCGCCTGGGCGAGCCGGGGGTTCAGCCCCATGAGCTGCCTCAGGTCGTCGGCCTTGAGGATGCACGCCAGGGTGCTGAACTTGCCGAAGAGCACCCCGTGCAGCCCGTCGTCGTTGACGGTGAGCTCGGGCCCGATGTCGGTGATGAAACGGCCGACGGCGTCGAAGTCGAGCGACTTCGAGTCGAGGAACCGCTGCGAGATCTCTTCATGCCCCAGGAAATCGGCCATGTCTGCCTCTTTCTGCCGGCCGGCGCGAGGCGCCGGCGGTGGTGCTGGCGGGAGAGTTGCCAGCAGGGGAGAGGACGTCCGAGGGCGCAGCCCTGATACCGACCGTGACGTGGCCGCAAGGTTACGGTACCGTAGGTTTCCCGAGGCGGTCGAAAGGACATCGTGCGTCACGACGAGCCGGCCAGCATCACCCGGGTGGTCGGCGCCGGTCTCGGTGGCCTCACCACCCTGGTGCAGCGCACCCACGACGACATCCGCGCGGGGGTCTACCAGAGGCTGCGCACCGTCCTCGGGCCGGTGGTCACCCCGATCGGGGCCGCGCACCGAGGGATCGACGCGGCGGCATACGGGGCCGTGCGGGTCGGAGTGCGGGCGGGCACGTATGCCGCGACGACCGCCGCCGCCGCGGCCCGGGGCGACGGCCAGCCCATGGGCGACACGCCGTCGACGGCGCTCGCGTTGTCGTTCGTCCAGGGCCTCTTCGGCGACCGGTTCGCCGACGAGCCGGTCGCCTTCCGGATGAGTCTGCGCGCCAACGGGATCGACGTGCCGGCCACCGATGAGGCGCTGCGTGAGGCATATCCGGCGCCCTCGGGCCGGGTCGTCGTCATGCTCCACGGCCTCATGGAGACCGATGAGTCCTGGTGCTACCGCGGGGACACCTGGCATGGCGATCCGAAGGCCAACCTCGGCGCCGTGTTGCAGCAGCACCTCGGGCTGACCCCGGTGCTGGTGCGCTACAACACCGGGATCCGCATCTCGCACAACGGCATACAGCTGGCAGGGTTGTTGCAGGAGCTCGTCGAGCATTGGCCGGTGCCGGTCACCGAGCTGGTGCTCATCGGGCATTCCATGGGTGGGTTGGTCAGCCTCAGCGCCCTGCATCAGCACCCGGAGGCGCGCTGGGCCCGGCTCGTCACGAGCACGGTCACCCTCGCCTCACCGCACCGTGGCTCGGTGGTGGAGCGGGGTGCCGGGGCGCTGGCGCACGGCCTGCAGAGCGTCGCGCACGTGCGCTGGCTGACCGACATCATCCGGGCCCGCAGCGGCGGCATCCGCGACCTCGCACACGGCAACCTCTTCGAGCAGGACTGGCTCGACCGGCCCGCCGATACCCGCGACAACCACCGTGAGGTGCTGCACCTGCCGCCGGGCATCCACCATTACCGGGTGGTCGCCGCGATGGGCCGGGGCCGGATCGGTCGCTTCGTCGGCGACGGGCTGGTGTCCGTCGGTAGCGCGATGGCCGACCCCACCGCCGCCGACGAGCAGATCTGCCTGGTGCGCCCGGCCAATCACTTCGACGTGCTCAACCACCCGCAGGTGCACGAGCAGGTGCTGGCCTGGCTCGGCCCGCCTGCGCCTACCTGTAGTTCGTGAACTGCAGGGCGACCTCGAGATCCTTGCCGCGCAACAGGTTCATCACCGTCTGCAGGTCGTCCTTGCTCTTGCTCGACACCCGCAGCTCGTCGCCCTGGATCTGCGCCTTGACCGACTTGGGGCCCTCGTCGCGGATGATCTTGGTGATCTTCTTCGCGTGCTCCTGGCTGATGCCCTCCTTGAGCGGGCACTCCAGCCGATACTCCTTGCCGGACAGCTTCGGCGTGCCGTCGGCGCCGTCGAGGTGCTTGAGCGACACCTTGCGCTTGATCAGCCAGGTCTGCAGCACGTCGAGCACCGCCTTGACCCGGTCCTCACTGTTGGCCTTCATGACGATCTTCTCGCCGGACAGCTCGATCGAGGCCCCGACACCCTTGAAGTCGTAGCGGTTGGCGATCTCCTTCGCCGCCGTGTTGACGGCGTTGGCGATCTCCTGCTTGTCGTACTTGCTGACGATGTCGAACGAGGCGTCGGCCATGGGTGGGTCCTCCTGGGTCCTGGCGGGTCGTGTGGTGCGGGCGCGGGGCGCGTCCAGCGGGGGTGGGCGGCATACGGGTTTCGTATGCCGCCGGGCTGGCTGCTATCCTCGCATGCGCACCACGGCAGGTTGCCCGAGCGGCCAATGGGAGCGGACTGTAAATCCGTCGCGAAAGCTTCCAAGGTTCGAATCCTTGACCTGCCACCCGTGCGAGGGCCCTGACCAGCAGGAATGCCGGTCAGGGCCCTTGTCGTGCTGGCCCAGTTCGCGGCATCCCCAAGCCCATCCCGGAGATGGCAGTACTCTCGGGCAACCTGACGCTTGGTGCTAATCTCTGCACATGCGAATGCACATAGAGCTCGACGACGATGTCGTGCGTGCCGTGGACCGGCTGGCAGGCCCACGGGAGCGCACCGCCTTCGTCCGTCGTGCGGTGCTGCGCGCCCTGGAGGAGGCCACTCGAGCCGAGGCCCTCCGAGCTGCCGCTGGAGCGCTCTCGACGTCCGAGCCGCACGACTGGGACGACGACCCGGCGAGCTGGGTGCGACACAACCGACGGGCCGACCCACGTCAGGTCGGCTGAGCGTGCTGCACGTCCTCGATACGACCGTCCTCATCGACTTCCTGCGCGGCCGACCTGCCGTCCTTCGAGTGCTGGACTTGCTCGAGCAGGGCATCACCCCGGCCACGACGGCCGTCAACGTCGAGGAGATCGTCCGCGGCCTGCGCGGCCACGAAGAGCCCGCCGCGGACCGGCTGTTCGCGGGCCTTGTCGGTCTGCCGGTCACGCCCGAGGCCGGTCAGCTCGCTGGCCGATGGCGTCGAGAGCACGGGGCCCGCGGGGTGACACTCTCCCAGGCGGACTGCCTCATTGCGGCCACCTGCGTGCGCGCCGGCGCGGCATTGGTGACCGGCAACCCTAAGGACTTCCCGATGCCCGAGCTGGCCGTCATCCATTGGCCCGTCGGGGAGTGATCCGCCCCGCCCGGTCGTCGACCGGGACTGCGATGAGGGTGGCGAGCGCCGAAACGCGGCGGCTCAGTAGGCGGCGTTCGTGCCGCTCTCCCGGATCGCCTTGGGCTGGCGCTGCTTGGCCTCGTCGGCGTCGTTGCCCGGGCCGCCCGGCTTGCCGCCCTCCTGGACGGCCTTGTTGATGCGCGCGCCGATCTGCTTGTCGACCTGCGACCAATACCAGAAGGCCCGGTCGAGCACGGGCGCGCTGACGTCCTGCAACAAGGCTCCTGCGACGGTCTCGACGAAGCGGTCGCGGGCGGCGTCATCGAAGACCTCACGCACGAGCAGCCCGGCCTGGCCGAAGTCGTCGTCGTCCTCGCGCAGCGTCTGCGCGCACCTGATCATCTCGCCGTCGGCCTCCCAGCCGTCCTCGGCGACCGCGTCGTCATCGGCATACGGACGGCCGGCGGAGTTCGCGGCATACGTGGCGGCGGCGCCCTGATGCTCCAAGCGCATCGGTCCGTCGAAGGTGTAGGTGTTCGTCTCGACGATGGGCCGGTTGACCGGCAGTTGATCGTGGTTGACGCCGATGCGGGCGCGGTGGGCATCGGCATACGCGAAGACTCGCGCCAGCAGCATCCGGTCGGGGGAGAAGCCGATCCCGGGCACGATGTTGCTCGGCGCGAAGCTGGCCTGGTCGATCTGCGCGAAGAAGTTCCCGGGGTTCTCGTCGAGCGTCAACCGGCCGACGTCGATGAGCGGGTAGTCCGCGTGCGGCCAGATCTTGGTCAGGTCGAAGGGGTTGTACCGGTAGGCCTTCGCCTCCTGGTAGGGCATGACCTGCACGCGCAGCGTCCAGCTCGGGAACTGCCCCTTGCCGATCGCCTCGAACAGGTCGCGTCGGTGGAAGTCGGCGTCCTCGCCGGCGATCCGCTCAGCGTCGGCCCCGCTCCAGCTCTCGACGCCCTGGTCGCTGTGGAAGTGGAACTTCACCCAGAAGCGCTCACCGGAGGCATTGATCCACAGGTAGGTGTGTGAGCCGTAGCCGTTCATGAACCGCCATGAACGGGGTAGGCCGCGGTCACCCATGAGATAGGTGACCTGGTGGGCCGTCTCGGGGTTGAGCGTCCAGAAGTCCCACTGCATGTTCTGGTCGCGTAACCCGCTGTCCGGCAGTCGCTTCTGGCTGCGGATGAAGTGCGGGAACTTCATCGGGTCGCGCAGGAAGAAGACCGGGGTGTTGTTGCCGACGAGATCCCAGTTGCCCTCGGTCGTGTAGAACTTCAACGCGAAGCCGCGCACGTCGCGCCAGGTGTCGGGAGAGCCGGCCTCGCCGGCCACCGTGGAGAAGCGGGCTAGCGCCCGAGTGCTCGCCCCGGGAGCGAAGACGGCGGCCTTCGTGTATGCCGTGACGTCGCCGGTGATCTCCAGCCGACCGAAGGCGCCGGCGCCTTTGGCGTGCGGCTTGCGGTCGGGGATGTTCTCCCGGTTGAAGTGCGCCAACATGTTGACCAGGTGGTGGTCGTGCAACAGCAGCGGGCCGCCGGGGCCCAGTGTGAGGCTGTGCCGATCGGAGGCCGCTGGGCCACCCCCCAGCAGGGTCGACGGCCCGGCATTGCCGGGGTGGGGGCCTACCGGTGCGGCCCCCCTGGAAGCCGGGCGAGGGTCGGTGCCGGCCGTGCGTTCGGTCGATTCAGCCATGGTCGTCTCTCTCTCGGTGGCGCCGACGACGTGCCGGCCAGCACCTGGGTGGTCGAGGTGCGCTCAGCCCACACCCTGGCGGATGGTCGGATACTCTCACGATCGGGGTCGTTCCAGTGGGTCCGCGTTCGTGGACATGACCAAGGCTGAGCTCACGTCGCTACGCCGCCCGCTGGATTGGCGGGCAGCGCGCGCCGGACGACCGAGCGCCCGCTCGGCGGCCCGCGTAGGCTGCCGATGTCGGCCGTCCGTCGACGACTGACGCGATCCCGTGGGTATGCCGCGGACCAAGTGGGCGACGATGGCAGCAAATCCGTGCCGCACCAAGGAACTCGACGCTGCCCTCGACGCGGCGCGGCTGGCCTGGGATCGGCACCTGCTGGCCCGTCAGGAGTTGCAGGCGCAGGTGGCTACCCTGCGTCGCGGCCAGGACCGGGGCGACCTGCAGCGGTCGGCGCGGGTCGATGAGTTCGTCGAGCGGTTCGGTCAGCTCACTGGGGCGGTGGATGCCGGGGTCAAGGTCGGTGCCGCGGTGGACGCGTTCAGTGCGGCCGCGGCATTGGTCATCGACCCAGGCCCCGGCGAGGTGGAGTCCGGCGGCATACCGAGCCCGCAGGTGGCCAAGCTGACCATCCTGGTCCGGCGGGTGGAGTCGACGGCGCGCGCCTTCGCGCACCGGCGCGAGCAGTCCAGGCCGCTGTTCGAACGCTATTGGGAGTGCACGGAACGACTGCGGCCCCGACGGGTTGAGCTGCGCATCGAGACCGACGGCGCGATGAGCGCCGGGCTGGCCACGGCGCGCCTGCGACGCACCTGGACCGCGCGAGCCATGCTCACGGCGCAGTCCGCTTCGGGATCGACGTCCTTCTCGGCCCGCTTCGCCCGGTGGTTGACCGACCCGTCGTTGCCGCAGCAACTGTCCGGCTCCGGGGTGGTGACCTCGACGATGCCGACCTACGACTGGACGCAGAGCCGGACCGACATCCAGGTCACGGCGGCCAAACCGGTGACCTCCGGCGGGCCGTTGCGTGCGCAGTTCCAGGTCTTCTGGCACCGTGGCGACCCGGGGTATGCGTCGGTCACGGTGACCTCGTCGGGTGAGCAGACGGTCACGCTGCGGGTGCAGCTCACCGTGCAAGCCCTGACGAGCCGCCTCGGTGGCGAGCACGCCTTGCACGAATTGCTGCGTCAGCAGCTGCTCTCCCACAAGATCGGCGCGAAGAGCGTTGCTGCCCAATGGGATCCCGTGCAGCTCCGGCATGCATACGAGAGCCGGCGCAGCACCGCGTCAGAGCAGTCCCACTGCCGGGTCTGGCTGCACCCGTCGGCTCGCTGACAGCGGCCGGCTCGGACGGTCAGCGCCCTCGGCGCCGACCCCCACCGCGCTCGCTCAACCGCACCGCGCCCGAGGGTGCCGTGCGGCCTGTGGCTGTCGACCCGGTTGTTCCGGTTGATCCGGCGGGTGCGCCGGTGACCGCGCCGCGGCGGCTCGACTCCGCGCGACGACCTGGCTCGGCGCGTCGTTCGGACCGCCGGGCTCGCCCTCGACCGGCCCCGGCGCCGCCGCGTGCCGCCGAGGCACCGCCACGGCGAGACCCGCCGCCCCGAGCGGCTCGACCGCCCGAGTTGCCTTCCGAGGCAAGGGAGTCGTCGGCGGTGGCGATGGGTAGGTGCAGCACGCGTTCGCCGGGCACGAGTCGGCGCAGCAGCGGGTGGCCGACGGTCACGGTGGTCGTGGTGGGGCGGATGCCGGCGGCGCGAGTGAGCGCGGCGACCTCTCGGGCCTGGTCGTGCTGCGTCAGGGTGACGACGGTGCCCTTGGCTCCGGCGCGCGCGGTGCGACCGGAGCGGTGCACATAGGCCTTGAACTCGGCCGGCGGGTCGGCGTGCACCACCAGCTCGATGTCATCGACGTGGATGCCGCGAGCCGCAATGTCGGTGGCGACCAGAGTGCGCGCCGTGCCTGCCTGGAAGGCAGCGAGATTGCGGGTGCGGGCCGGTTGGGCCAGGTTGCCGTGCAACTCGACCGAGGGCACCCCCTGCGCGTTGAGCCGGCGTGCCAGGGCGCGGGCACCGTGCTTGGTGCGGGTGAAGACGATGGTGCGTCGTGACCCGCTGGCCAGATCCACGAGCACCGGCAGACGGTGCTCGCTCGCCACATGCAGCACGTGGTGGTCGACGTCCGGTGCCGCAGCGCGCGGCGAATCCGCTTGGTGGGTGACGGGATTGCGCAGATAGTTGCGCACCAGCAGGTCGACGGCGTTGTCGAGCGTGGCCGAGAAGAGCAGCCGCTGGCTGCCCTTCGGGGTGGCGTCCAACAACCGGCGCACTGCCGGCAGGAATCCTAGGTCCGACATGTGGTCGGCCTCGTCGAGGACCGTGACCTCGACCCGGCCGAGGCGGCATACACCTTGTGAGACAAGGTCTTCCAGGCGCCCGGGGCACGCGATGAGCAGGTCGACACCGGCGCGTAGCCGGCTGGCCTGGGGGCCTTGGCCGACCCCGCCGAAGACGGTGAGCGTGCGCAGACCCAGCGCGGCGGCCAGCGGCGCGGCGGCCGCTTCGATCTGCACCGCGAGCTCACGGGTGGGCACGAGCACGAGTGCTCGCGGGGCCCCGGCGGTGCGCATCGGGCGACGCGCCGCGTCCGGTGCGCCGAGACGGGCCAGCACCGGCAGCAGGAAGGCGTACGTCTTGCCGGAGCCGGTGCGGCCCCTGCCGAGCACGTCGCGCCCGGCCAGCGAGTCAGGCAGCGTCACCTGTTGGATGGGGGTGGGTGTCACGATGTCGTGACCAGCCAGCACCTCGGCGAGCCGCATGGGCACACCGAGGGCGGCAAAAGCATTGGTGGACAATGAGTCTCCGTCGGAAAATGGTGGTGTCCTGCCAGGCGCAAGGCATCGGGCGGGTCGAACTCGTCCGACGATGCGGCTCAGATCGCTACAACGTCACCAGGCAGACCCGAAGCAGGACGGGGCGGGCTGCTTCGTCCAGACTACGGCATACCGGGCTTTGAGCTCGCATCGCCTGCGTCGGCCACAGTTCACCCCTGCTCCTTCGCATGCTCCTTTGCGTGCTAAATGTCATTTGACGAGAGCCAGGGAAGCCGGGTTATCGTCCACGGATGTCGGTGATCGAGGCAGTCGACCTGCACAAGTCATATCGGAGCAGAAGCGGGCAGGTGCGTGCCCTCGACGGGCTCAGCCTGCGTGTTGCCGAGGGCACGGTGACCGGACTGCTTGGCCCCAACGGCGCCGGCAAGACCACCGCTGTCAAGGTGCTCACCACCCTGATCCGGCCCGACTCGGGCTCGGCCAGCGTGGCCGGGCTCGACGTGCTGCGCCAACCCGACGAGGTCAAGCGGGTCATCGGATCAAGCGGTCAGTATGCCGCGGTCGACGAGAACCTCACCGGCCTGGAGAACCTCGAGATGGTGGGGCGGCTCTATCACCTGGGTATCAAACGGGCGCGGCAGCGGGCCCGGGAGCTCATCGAGCTGTTCGACCTCACCGAAGCCGGCGATCGCCCGGTCAAGGGCTTCTCCGGCGGGATGCGCCGACGCATCGACCTGGCCGGGGCGCTGGTCATCAACCCACGGGTGCTCTTCCTCGACGAGCCCACGACCGGGCTGGATCCGCGCAGCCGGATCGCCTTGTGGGGCGTGATCACCTCACTCGTCGCGCAGGGCACCACGGTGCTGCTCACCACCCAGTACCTCGAGGAGGCCGATCAGTTGGCCGACTCGATCAGCGTCATCGACCAAGGCCGGGTCATCGCCGAGGGCACCTCCGACGAGCTCAAGAGCCAGATCGGTGGCCACCGGATCGTCGTCACGCTCACCGACGCCGCCCATGCCGGGGTGGCCCGGGAGATCCTCGCGCGGCACGGCGTCGGCGAGGTGGAGGTCGACGACGCCGGGCGCGACCTTGCGGTGCCCGTGCAGCGTGGCGCCGAAGCCTTGCAGCAGGTGCTCGCCGAGCTCGGTGCGGCGGGGATCGCCCTGCACGACGCGGGGATCCGCCGCCCCACCCTCGACGACGTCTTCCTCACCCTCACCGGCCACCATGCCGAGGCCGACGCGAAGGAGTCGACATGACCGCCGACCCGCAACTGACCCGCCGGCACACTCCCGACGACCCGGTCGCCCCACGCGGATCGACGTTGCTGCGGGACGGCTGGACGGTCACCTGGCGCAACCTGCAGAAGTTCCGCCGCAGCCCGGACTACGTGGTCTTCGCGGTGCTGCAACCGATCATGTTCGTGCTGCTGTTCAGTCAGGTCTACGGCGGGTCGATCAAGGTCGAAGGCACCAACTACACCGAATACCTCATGGCCGGCATCTTCGGCCAGACCGTCCTGTTCGGGGCGACCTTCTCCGGCTTCGGGATGGCCCAGGACATCAAGGACGGCATCATCGACCGTTTCCGCACCCTGCCCATGCACCCGGCCGCGGTGCTTGTCGGTCGCACCGCCGCCGACCTCATGCTCAACGCCATCTCGATGGTCATCATGATCCTCACCGGCTTCGTCGTCGGGTGGCGCTTCCGCGGCACCCTCCTGGAATTCCTCGCCGGGGTGGGCCTGCTGCTGCTGTTCAGCTACGCCTTCAGCTGGGTGCTCGCGCTGCTGGGCATGATGGTGCGCACCCCGGAGGTCATCAACAACGCCTCCTTCATGATCCTGTTCCCGCTGACGTTCATCTCCAACGCCTTCGTCCAGTCGCAGAACCTACCCGGCCCGCTGCAGGCATTCGCCAACTGGAACCCGGTCTCGGCGCTGGTGCAAGGCGCCCGGTCGCTCTTCGGCAACCTCGGGGATGCCCCTGTGCCCGACGCCTTCCCCATGCAGCACCCGGTGCCGATGGTCCTCGTGGGCTCGGTGCTCATGCTGGCTGTCTTCGCCCCGCTGGCCGTGCTGCGCTACGCCCGCACCTCGCGCCGTTGAGCCGGGTGATCGGGAGCGGCCACGCCGCCCGACGCGTCAGGGGCCAGTCGTGCAGGGTGCGGCGGGTGTATGCCGCGAAGCTGAGACTCTGCACGCGTATTGCGTGCAAAGTCTCAATGTCCGCACCGTGGGTCGCCAGCCGCCCCCGGGTGGGATCAGACGGCGGGTCAGGCGGGTGGGATCAGGCGGTCGCACACCCGCGCGGGACCCGGCGGCGGACAGGCGCGCTGGGAAATCGTCCGTGAGGTCGCCGCAGGGCGCGTTCCAGCACTACCTCCGACGACTTCACGCGCGCTTTCCCGGCCTCTTCTCTGACGAGCACGCGCACAGCCCTGCGCTCTTTCGGGCCCGGCTCATCCCCGCGTGGTCGCGAAGGATGCTCGCAGGCTCTGCCGGGCGATGTCGACGACGACGATCCGGCCCGCATCGTCGCTCATCGTCACGAGGTGGCCGGTCGCGCGCAGGCGGGGGAATGAGCCGGCCGGCCAGCGCACCTCGACGGTGTGGTTGCCCTGGTGGACGTGCACGGTCGTGGTGTCGTCGCCGAAAACGCCCAGCCCGTATGCCGTTCCATCCCTGAGCCAGCCGTATGCCGCCCCGGGCGGGATGGTCGCTTCGGTCACGTGTTGGGTGTCACCGGCCGATGCGGCGGGGCGCTCCCCGGCCGACCCGGCCACGGAGCCGAGCAACCGGGCGTCGGCGGTGATTGCGACGGCCTCAAGGCCGGCGGGCAACGCCCTTCGGCTGCGTAGCAGGCCGTGCGGCAGATCCCATTGCCAGCGTTCGAGCCGGGGCTCGCCGCCTGGCCAGCCGGGCACGCGCACGACGGCCGCCAGGTGCTGCGGGGCCCGAGCCAGCTCCAGGACCTGGGCGTCGGCGCTGAGCTTGGCCACGACACGCAACTGCTCGCTCACCGCGTCGAGGACGACGATGCGCTGCTGATCGTCGAGGACGATGAACGCAAGCCCGTCGAACGACGTGGGCAGGGCAGCCGCGCGGACCACCAGCCAGCGCCGCGTCTTTCGGGTCAGCAGGTCCAGGTGCCACAGCTCCCAGGTGCCCCAGCCGTCGGCTCGGGCGAGCAGGGCGCTCCCGCCTCCGTCGGCGACGATCACGCGGTTGGCGGGGATGTCCCAACGGGCGCGGGTGGAACCACTGGGGCTCAGCAGCCGCACCCCGGCGTCACCGCAGGCCGCGAGGATCGGGCCGTTCGCCAGCCCAATCGCATCGCGGACCGGCAGCTCACCGACTCGGGCCGGCGGGTGGAGCGCGGAGGCGCCCGTCTCGCGTCTGGAGATCCAGCTCAACGGAAGCAGATCGGCTCGCAGCACCGGATCGCACCGGGCGGCCAGCGAGTCACGGCGCGCCCTGAGATCGCGCTCACTCCACGGCGGTAGCTGCTCGGCGTCACTGAGGGCGCGCAGCGCGGTCGTGGCGACGCGCCGGTCCACGACCGGATCGGCGGCCGTGACCGTGGCGAAAGTCTCCAGGAATTCGTCTCTCGCCGGAGCCAATTGGGGGTCCGCCGTCGCTGCCAAGGCAACCGCCGCCGCCTCGGAACCGGGGGTCGAGTGCACGGCGAGCAGCCGGGCCAAGAGGCTGCCTGCGTCGGCCCCACCCAGAGCCATTCCGGCCTGGATGTCGGTGGTCACGGCGTGCCGCAGCGACGGATCCGGCCAGGCCGCCTCGACCGCAGCCCGGAACCGGCCGGCCGCCCGCAGATCGTCGACCCACACCGCCCGAAGTCGTTGTGCCGCAGGTGCGTCCACAAGCTGGAGTCGCTCGATCGCGGTCCGGTAGGCGCCCCGGGCCCGAGCCACCGCGATCGCGTGCTCACGCTCGCCGGCGAGCCAGAGCAAGCGCACCACCCGCTCCGCCGCGAGCTCACGGCCCTCGGCCAACTCGGCCGCGAGCCGGTATCGGCGATGCCGCTCCAACAGCTGCACGGCGCTTTCGACATTGCCGAGCAACTCGACGTGCACGAAAGCCGCCTCGTCGATCCGCCCGGTGCGTTCGAGGTCCTGGGCGGCCGCGGCATACAGGGTGCGCAGCATCTCGGCCACGGTCGGCCCATAGTTGATCGTCGGCCCACCCCCGCCGGCCAGGTTGGACCAGCGCAGTGACTCCCGGCGTCGGGGCAGCCGCAAGCTGAAGAAGCCGTCGCCGCCACCGGCGATGCTGATCGCGTCGCGCAGTGCGGCCTCGTAGTCCTTGCCCTCGAAGGCCTCCGAAAGGCGGCGCAGGTATGCCGCGTGCTTGCCCCTGGCCAGTGACGCAGCTGGCGTGCGCATCACGAGCTCACCCCAGGCCACCCGCCAGGCGGGCGGTTTCGCCACGCCCGTCCCGACGCGCCGAGCGCCCCGGGACGCCTGCCGGCTCGCTCTGGCGGCTTCGACCAGCGAACGTGCGCCGGCGCGACCTCGCTTCGACGGAGGCAAGACCTTTGCTGCAGAACGCAGGTCGGCCCGAGGCAGGTCCGGAGCGACGAGCTGCGCGGCAGGCGGTGGGTCGGCCGCCAGCGGTTGCAGGGCAATCCGGCGCAGTGCGCTGAGGTCGACCCATGCGACCGGGTCAACGGGCCGCAACTGCGCCATCGGCCAGTCGCACACGGAGCCGGCGGCATACACCCGGAGCACCCCCGCTGCGGGTGACGCTTCGACGGGTGTGCCCGCCGGAGCCCAGAGGTCGCCCCGACGCTGCAGCGGTGTCCCGTCGGCCAACTCACACCGCACTCCGACCGGGGTCGGCCAGGTCAACACCCATCTGCCGTCGGGCAGTTCGCGAAGCTCGCTGCCGGTTTGCCAACACGAGAGCACCCGGCTGCGGGCGGCCATCGCGCCGATGACGGGGGTGTCGATCAGCAGCCCATCGGCATCGGTCGTGCCGTGCCAGGGAGGCGCCAGGCGCGCGGTCGTGCTCATCTGGGTCGGACCCGGCGGATGACGTCGCCGGTGACCGGGTGCGCGACGAGCACGATATCGGGCTCGGGGTGCACCGCGAGCAGCGGCAGGGTGGGGTGCAATGCCGGCCGGCTCAGTGAGCCGGAGAGCTCGGTGAGTGTATGGGTGTGGTGCGCCGTCGACCAGCGCAAGAGGAGACCACCGGAGGCCACGTGCATCAGGGCCGGCCCGTGTGGGGTGGGGAGCACGCCGAGCACTGTTGCGCCGCTGCCGATCTCGATGGTCTGCTGCATTCGGACCACCCCGTCGTAGATCGTCCACACGCAGCCGTCGGCCGACAGGGCCGCGAGGGCGCCGGGCCCGAAGGCCCCTCGTGTCGCCGGGGCGTGCACGGTGCGCACGCCGTGGACAGTCGCGATGCCCTGGTGGTGGGTGATCTGACGTGGCGCATCGACGTGCGCGCCGACCGCCATGGTCAGCACCCGATCGACATGCTCGACCCCCGCGACGTCGACTCGAATCACGTTGTCGTCCAACGACACGAAGACGCTCTGACCCCAGACATGCAGGGGTGCAAGACCGGTGCGGACGGACAGCTCGGCCGCGGTCGTGGATAGTGGCTCGGTGGCCGGCACGTCGATCAGGTCCAGATCGCCCATCCGGCGACCCATGTGGCGCACCCGCAGGCGGCCGGCCTCGAGAGTGAGCGCCAACAACCGTCTGCCCAGCCACGCCGCCGCGATGACCGGCCCGGGGAATCTGGTATGCCGCAGCTTCTCGTCCCCGCTGCGGATGTTCACCCACCACACGTCACGATCGTCGGTGCCGCGCAGCAGCAGCCGCGGCGAGGTGCTTGCGAAGAGTGGCTGTCGCAGGGTGCCGGCCGCGGCGGGCGGCGCGGCATACGGGAGGGAAGGCGCGCTGCTGGAACGGAACTGCGCGGTCCGCAGCGCCTGAACAGCCACCGAATGGTGCGGCAGAGGCAGCTCGACACGCTCACCGTCGCAGTGCACGGTGGCCTCGGACACCCCGGCGGCACTGTAGGCGCCTTCGGTGACGGTGATGACATGTCGCACCTCGTGGGGCTGGGCGGCCAGCGTCGGTCCGGCCACCAACCACACGTGATCGGCCGTGGTGCTGGTCGATCCCTCGGCGGTGAGCGCGTTCAGGCGTGCCTCGATGTCACCGGCGGTGGGCCCGGTGGACTGCCGACGTTGCCGCCACGTCGTGAGGAGGTGACCGAGCTCTCCGGTGAGCCACCTGTCGGCAGGGTCGCCGAGAATGCCGACCCGTAGGCCCGATCCGGCGGCACTGGCCCGTCGCTGCACCACGATGAGGATGGCGAGTTGGACCAGTCGTGGCACACCGTGCTGGTGTGGGCCCGCATCGACGAGCAGGACGTGCTCGCCGCCGCTGCGGGGTTGGGTGAAAGCCGTTTTGAGGTGCAGCAGTTCGCGGTGGGCTGCGCGCCGGAGGAACTCCTCGGGTGCCTCCTGGGCCATGAGCCACTCACTCATGAGCAGTCGCTCGGGCACACCACGGGTGGTCATCCCGTCATAGCCATTGGGTTCGCCGGTCTCGTGGGCTCGCTGATCATGCCGGGTCAGCAAGGCCTCGACGGCCCGCAACATCGGGGCGAGGCCGACGAGCAGCTCCACGTCGAGCACCTGCAGGGCCTCGCCCCACGGCTCCAGCCCGGCCGGCAGCCGGCTCACGTCGGGCTCAGGTCTGCGGGGTCGGGTGCTCGGTGGGGTCGCGGGCCGGTGATGAGGCAGTCCTGGGTGAGTGCCAGCACGGCGGCCTCGCCCGATTCGGCGCGAATCGCCTTGCGGATGATGTCGATCGGCAGGCTCGGGTGGTGTCGGGTCGGGACGAGCACCCCGTCGAGGGCACCGAGATACACCACTCCGTCGGCCCAGGGCAGCTCATCGAGGGGGCCGCCGCAGAGCACGAGCAGGGTCCGCTCGTCACGCAACACCCGCAGGTCGCGGCCCGCCGCGACGGCCCGCGCGGTCGCTGCGGCGAGCCCCGCGACGGCCGGCCCGGTGGCCAGCGCCGCGGCCGGGGGCAGCGGTGGGTCACGCTCGACCCAATCCAGGGCGATCGGTGACGTCATGGGCCGGACGGGGCAGCCGAGGGCGTTGGCGCGAGTGTCGGCTCGGTGGGCTGCCCGAGCGCGGCGATCAACCGGGGCCGCACTTCGGCCAGCGGCTCGGGCAACCGGGCCGGGTCGAAGCCGGCGTCGATCTCGCGCAACGTCGCTTCGATCCGCAACCGCAGACCCTCCGCTGCGGTGGGGTCGCCGTCGGCGTCGGTCAGGAGTTGCTCGGCGGTTTCGGCCAATCGTGCTGCCCGAGCGAGCGGTCCGCGGGAGAGCTCCTCGGCGGCGTGTGCCAGCCCGGTGTTGCGGGCGGTGCGCAGCAGGTCGCTGAGGGTCTCGCGGGCCAATGCCTGCGCATCGAGGGTGGGCGCGATGACGGGCAGCACCCACAGGTCTTCCGGGCCGGCCTCGAGGCGCCCGTCCAGCACTGCGGCGGCGGCGACCAGCCGTTGGGCCCGGACCACCCGCCGGTCCGACACACTGATCCCAGCCGCCCGCAGCCGCCGGACCGCAGTCGCGTATGCCGCGCGCACCCCCGCGAGATCGACGCCCCGGCTCGCCGCAGCGAGTCGATCCACCGCGGGCAGCAGGGATTTGGTCGCCGCCGAGGCAGAGTCGGTGTCGAGAGTCCGACCGGTCTCCAACAGTTCTTCCAACCGGGCGTCCGGCACGGCGTCGAGGAAGACTCGGGCCAGGAATCGGTCGGCGAAGGCGTCCAGGGCCGGGTCGTCGGGCAGCCGGTTGGCGGCTCCGACACACAACCGCAGCGGCGCCTGCAGGTGCGTCGACCCGCGGCGGAAGACCCGTTCGTTGAGCAGCGCCAGCAGGGTGTTGAGGATCGCGGTGGAGCCCAGGAAGATCTCGTCGAGGAAGGCGATGTCGGCCTCCGGGAGCATCCCGCCGGTCTGGATCTCGACGACCCCCTCACGCAGCCGCTGCAGGTCGACCGGTCCGAAGACCTCGTTCGGTTCGGTGAACCGGCCCAGCAGGTATTCGAAGTAGCGGCCGCCCAATTGGCCGGCCACCCGGCGCACCGCCTCCGATTTCGCCGTCCCGGGTGGGCCGATGACGAGCAGGTGCTCCCCGGCCACGGCACACAGCAGCACGACGTCGGCAAGCACCTCACGGTCGACCAGTCCCCGTCGGGCAATGTGCGCGGCGGCGGTGACCGCCGCGGCATCGTCGGCCAACGACGGGGTGGGTTCGACCATGACGGGAGTGTATGAGCGGCCCTTCGCCTGGTGCCCGGCAATTCCGTCTCGTGAGCCCAGGCGGCACGCGCGCGCTGGGAAAGCGCCTATGAAGTCGCCGCAGGGCGTGTTCCAGCACTACCTCCGGCGCTTTCATGCACGCTTTCCCGCCGCGCCGGGCAGCGTTTCGGTATGCCGGTGGACTTGCGGGTCAGACGCTTCGGCTCATCGCGTTGTCCCGCTGGGCCGCTTCGCTGGTCAGGAGCACTGTGTGGCGGTCGAGGCCCGGTCAGTGGTTGACGAGCACAGCGCGAGCGGTCGCGACGGTCTTGTCCTCGGTCGCCGTGAACACGATCGGCGCCAGCGACACTGTCTCGCTGCCTAACTGGAAGTCGACCGCCCAGGTGGCGGTGAGCGTGACGTGCTTGACCCCGGCGGTTCGCCAGACGGGGCCGAGATACTTCCCGGGCAGCCGGTTGGGGTCGTCCGGAGACTGGTAGGCCAGTCCGGCGCCCGTGGCCGCTTGACCGTCGCCGAAGTTCCACGCGTACGTGGGAGCCGCAGTGATGGCACCGGGCACGGGCAGGGAGACCGTCAGAGTCTGCGGCTCACCGACCGGGGTGTAGTAGATCGTGATGATGTTGACCAGCGTCTTGCCCGGGGGTGCCGACACGATGCCCGGCGCGGCGAGGCGCTTGCGCAGCTCCTCGTGTGCCGCCGCGGTCACCGTCGTCAAGGGCACAGTCGCCTCCGGGTATACGCAGACCGTGTCGTAGCGGAGCGCGTCGGGGCCGTAGCCGCCGTCCGGCCGCTCAAGGTACACGGTGACATTGAACCGGTATCCGCCGGGGCCACAGCTCAACGCTGCTAGACAATTCACTCCTTGCTCGCATCGGGAACGGTACTCGTAGTGATAGTGAACGCCATTGTTGAGCACAGACGGTGGCTTCCCACCGCGCGTGAAGACGCCACTGCCTTGGTCAAACGTCCAGCCAACGCCGCCCTCACAGGTGTTGGCCCGTCCTCCGAACACCGACTCTGAGCAGGCCGAGGCCTCCGGCAACGGTGATGCCACGAATCCCAGCACCAAGGCCAGCGCGCACCACAGCCTCCGTGCTCGGCGCCTCATGTGATGCCCTCAAGGATCCACGAGTCACCGCGACGCAACACCGTGAAATTCTTCGTGCCAGTCACAGCTGCCTCGTTGGTGATCACCTTGCCAGCCCGGTTCTGGATTGTCATGGAGGCGCTACGCGCGGTGGCCCGCAGACCCTGGAGATCTCCGGAGCGGATCGTCGCGACGAAGTCGCTCAAAGTAGTTGCGCCACCTGTGATCCGGTCGCCCTCGCGGGCCATCCTGTCGATCTGGGCGACATCCCGCTCGCAGACCAAGCACCCCGGCTGGAAGAGCTTGCGCATCTCGGTGGTCTTCAGGGTCACCAGGGCTTCGTTGAACGCTGCGTAGTACCGCTGAACAGCCTCGATGGCCAGACGCTCGTCGCTCGCGGTCGACGGGCCGGCGGCGCTGGTCGTCGCTGGACTGGGGGTGGTTATGACCGTGCCGGCCGGCGTTGTCGACGTGAGCGTGGCGCTCGGCGGCGGAGCGCTGGGGGTCGTCGTGCATGCGACACACGCCGCGCTCAGCACGGCAACGGCAAGGGGCACCAGTCCGGCCCGGCGAGATGGGGCAGCCATAGGAACAGCTTGCCGCATTCTCGGCATGCCCCCGATACTTATCCACAGCCTATGCAATCTCGGAGACCGTTGTCGTGGATCTGCGGCCCGTGGCCGCACCCTGCCTCGACCCGTCGGGCCGCTGGGCGGCCGGCTCGTTGACGGGGCCAGGGGCCCGATCGTCTCAGCTGGTGATGCTGACCGCGAACGGTGGCTGCCCGAGTCCTGCACGACGTCCGCGGCAAGCGTGGCGTTCGTGACGGCCAGCGAGTGCGCGAGGGCTGGGGTGGTCATGCCGTGTCGCCCTCGGAGGGCGCACCGGTGGCGTCCCGTTGCGACGTCCTGGTGCTACGGGGAGCCAGAGAGGGCCCGATGGTATGCCGCGGTTGCCTCGACAATGGAGCGGACCACGACAACGCGCTCCTCGATGCTCGCCTCGGGGCCGCTGACCGACTCAACCTCGAGCGGCGCGTCGCCGACCTCTCGATGGATCCGTCGACGCTCGGGCTGCGGCAGGTGGTAGAGGCCCTCTTGCAGCACGAAGCCGTTCACCACGGAAGCCAAGTGGGCTCGCCCTGGGCCGGCGACCCGGTCGAGCGCCGCGAGGGCGGCGTCCAACCATGAGGCGTCGTCCTCGTCGCACTCCATGAGGGCGTCGTGCACGGCATCGTGCAGCAGTTGAACGGCAGCGCGGATGCCGACGAAGCCTTCCTCCCGGTCGTCGTAGCCCATGGCGGCCACCCGCCCGACAAGCTTGTCCAAGCGCGCCTCGTCGCCGCCTGCCAACGCCACGAGCGCCTTCTCCAGCAAGTTGCGGGCGCCGTCGAACTGCGCGAAGAACAGCTGGTTGCGCAGCCGGCCGGAAGCCTCCGCCACCAGGTCGAGTCCCTGATCGTGTGGTCGGAGGAATCGCTCGAGGTCGTCGTCCATCGGGCCAGGGTATGCCGCCACAGCGTGACCCACTCATAGTCCGACGACACTGGCACCGTGGTCACGCAACCAGGGCTCAGGCAACCGGGACCCGCTCGTAGATCGCGCGTTCCAGGGCGGCCAGCTGCCCCTCGACAGCCTGGGCGACGATCGGGTCGGTGATGACCAGGTCCAGCTCGACGTTGTGTCGCTCGGCGCTCTTGGAGAAGTTCGCGCTGGTGACGACCAGGTATTGGTGATCGACGGCGACGAACTTCGCGTGGTTGCGCACCAGCTGGCCGTCGAATTCCTTCGTGCGCAGCACGATTGCCTGCGGTAAGGCCCGGGCCACCTCGGCTGTCGTGGGCTTCCAGCGGGCCGGTGTGCGGTCGGCGGCGGCGGTGTCGAGGTAGATCCGCACGGTGACCTCGGGCCGGGCAGCCACCTCGGTCAACGCCGCCCACAGCGCCGACGAGCGCTGGAAGTTGAACGTCGAGCAGATCACCGATTCCCTTGCCCGAGTGACGAAATGGTGGACAGACGCGGTCAACTGGCCGGAGTGGGCGAGGTTGCCAGGGGCGGTCCAGACAGTGCCGACCGAGGCGACCCCCGAGTGGGCGCCCTCGACAGCGCGCAAAACCGCAACAGCGAGGTCACGGTCGGCGATCAGCCCTGCGGCATCGAGCAGAGCCCGCACTCGGGGCCGGCGCGGCGCGGGGCACGCTTCGAGGGCTTTCGCATTCGGCCAGCCGTCGGCCAGACGGTCGGCGAGCTGGCGTGCTTCGCTCCCGGTGAGGTATGCCGCGAGCTGCCGGCACGCGTCGGGCGCGCTTGGGCGGTGGGGGTGTTCGTCGGGCATCGCGTGATCACCACTGTTGCGGTGCGCCGAAGAAGCCGAGGTCGCTGCCGGGCAACGACAGCAGGAAGCGCCGGTCCAGGAAGCGATTGGCCCGCTCGCAGGTGGTCTCGGACGCCATCGCGCAGCAATGGCAGGCCGCGCCGTGCAGGAAGTCTTCGGGGTCGTGCGGCGTGCGGGTCGAGCAGACCGGGTCGGAGGAGCAGCGGCCTGCGTGCCGCAGCGCCGTGCGCACCACCCCGGCGAGCAGGTCGGGTTCGCTCAGACGGACCAGCCCGCCGAGGGTGCCGTCGCTGTCGGATGCCGTGGTGCAGAGCAACACTCCAGCGGCCGCTGGGCGATCGGGGGTGCGCTCGTGCCAGGCGTAGATCCGCTCGCTGATGCTCGCCGCCCCGTATCCGCTGGACAGGGCCAGTTGTCTGATGATCAGGTGCGCGAGCGTGTGCACCAGCCAATAGCGAGGCGGCCGTAGGCGACTATCCGGGTCGACCTGTTTTGCGGTCTCGCTGAACCGACGCAGGAAGTTCCGTTCGTGGGCGGCGCGGTGGGCTTCCCACAGGGGGGACTCGAGCACCCGGGCCTCCCAAGCGGCGACCGTCGGCTCGTAGAGCTGAAGGAAGATGCCTTCACCGCGGTCTTCGGTGGCCACGACCCAGCTCGGGCGGTTGCGCCGATCCAGTTGCACCACCCTGGTGTCCAGGTCGTTGATCCGATCGAATTCGTCGATCCGGGTGAAGCCGACCAGGGCATTGACCTTTCGGAGCGCGTCGACGGCCAGCACCCGACAGATCTGTGCGGGCAGCTCGGGGGCGCGTTCACGCGGGGAGAGCACGAGCCCGGAGGCCTTGTCCTCGTGGTGTGGGCCGGCAGGGTCCAGCAGCAGATAGCGCCACTCGGGCACGACGAGATCCAACGGCTCCCAATCCGCGCGGCGCTGTTGGCGCTGTTCCTCGCTCTCGGGCGGCGCCAACGCATGCTCGACCCGGGCGGCCAGCTCGCTGTCGGTCAGGTCGGTGACGGCGACCTTGCCGTCGAGCAGGTCTCGCACCATCTCGAGGTTGTCGTGGTACTTGGCGAGTTTCGCCCCCAGTGCAACACGGATCAGGTTGGCGTCATCACGCAGCCGGTCGGCCGGGTTGAGGCGGGGCATGACGATCGTGGACTGCACGGCCGGGAACCACAGGTTGGAGGCGCCGACCAACATGAGCCGGGGCTGTTGTTGGCAGCCGCCCGGTTCGAAGCCGTCGAGATGGGGCAGTCGGCCTCGGCAGCGGGGCAGTTTGCTCCGGCCCGCTTCGCCTTGGGCTTCGTTCATCCCTCGGGTCGCGTTGCAGGCGCGGCAGATGATCGTCGCGGTCGCCCCGCGGCTGCTGGTGCGGTCGATCATCGCCAACCTCGGGTTCTCGACCCCGCCGGGGCACTCCGCGCCCTCGTGTACCCACCAGCTGTATGGGAATTCGTCGAGATGTCCGTTCGCGCAGGCGAGCAGATACCGAGCGGTGACCGCCGGCTGCCGTCTGGCCTTCTGGCTCTTGCCGGCTCCGCTGGTGTCATCGCGACCAGTGCCACCGCCATTGCCACTGCCTGCACGACTGCTGTCGCGGCGATCTCGCCGGCCGTGGCATGGGGTGTGCTCGAAGATCGCTTCGTCGGGCCGGAAGGTCGAGGTGTTGCGGTAGTCGAAGGCGTCGATCCGGGCCAGCAGGTCACACCCGGTGCACCGCAGCCATTGCGGGAAGACCCGGGCCGGCACGCCAAGGTCGCTGCCTTCCCGTGAGAAGGAGGTCTCCTTCGCCTGGTGGGGGAAGCGCCGCAGTTCGGTGACCTGGTGGCCCAACAGCAGTTGTACGACATCGAGCAACGCGGGCGCCGAGATGGTGGGAGCCCCGTCGCGTCGCGCCCAGATCCGATCCCAGTCGTCGTAGCCGCCGGGCATCACGGTGAAGTGCGGCAGGTCCATGATCGCGCCGGGTCCATACGTGTAGAGCAACGACGAGGGCCGGCTGGACCCGACCCGGGCGTAGTTCTTCTTCACCCCGGCCTCCCGCAGCCGGTCTGCGTCGCCGATCGGGTCCAGCGGGTGCGCCGCGTCGTAGAGGATCTCCGGTTCGGTGCTCATCGGTCGGCTCCTTCGGTGGCTTGGGCTTGCCAGAGCGGCGCGTTCGCCGGTGCCCGGTAGACCAAGCGCTTCGGGTCGGGGCTGACGAGCAAGTTGATCTCCGGCTGCACCTCGCGCATCGAGTTGGCCACGATGAAGGGCGCGTCGAGGTCGGCATCGGCGCGGGTCGTGACGTCTTCGGCACTGCGCATCAGCGCGGCGAAGCGGCTCGGGTCGTGCAGCCGCTCGTAGACCAGGGTCTTGCCGGCATCGGTGACGTCGAGGCGGCGCTTCTCCCAGTGCCCGAGCCGGTTGACCAACCGGGCGCGGGCCCGTTCGGTGGCGGCTTCGTCGGCGGCGATGAGGATCCGCGCGGTGATCGCCTCGATGAGCGCGGCGACTGGGTCGTGTCGCTCGGCGATCCGCCCGGCCGATCGTTCCGGCGACAGGCCACCGGCCTGCGGGGCTTGCGCCACGCGGGCCACGCTGACCAGCACGCCGTCCAATCCCCGCGCCAAGGAGGTGACCGAGAAGGGGGTGACCGACAGGGGTTCGACGTGCGCGTAGAAGGTCTCGTGGTAGTGGCGGAACTGCTCGTAGTGGGCCAGGTCCCGCGGCCGGGCCCAGTTGCCGAGGGTGACGGCGAGCCCGGGTCGGGCCGGGTCACGACCGACCCGGGAGGATGCCTGGATGTATTCGGCGGTGTTCTTCGGCTGCCCGACCAGCAGCATGAGCCCGAGCCGGGTGACGTCGACGCCGACCTGCAGCATCGACGTGGCGAGGCTGGCGTCGTAGGGCGGCACCGCGCGCTCGACGACGCGCTCGCCGTGCTCCCGGCGCTGCCGCCGGGCCTGTCTGGCCGCGCTCGAGTCGAAATCCGGGTCGAAACGCACCGCCATCCGGTCCAGGGTGGTGGTGATCCCGGCGCTGGAGACACGCGAGGTCAGCTCGTCGGTGTTCAAGGCCCCGTATGCCGTCCCGATGCGCCGCGGCAGCCCGACCCCGGGGCGTCCCTTGGCCAACGCGGTCTGCACGTCGTCGGCGAGATAGCGCGCCATACCGGCCAGTTCGCGGGTGGCGTTGAAATAGCCGACGAGGGTCAGGTAGGGGTCGGCTTCCTCGCCGCCCTGGTCGAGCACGAGCTGGGCCCCGGCCATCAGCACCTCGGCGACGCGGATCTCGGCGGTGGTGAGCTTGACCCCGGTCGTGCTGATCCCGACATACCGCCGGCCCGGTGTCGCCGGGGTCACCGGCAGGTCGCCGGAGAAGAAGGTCTGCGACGCGTCGAGCACCCGCGGTGGGAAGATCGCCGGCGACCGGCCGTAAAGGGCCCGCACGTGCTCGGCGGCATTGCGCACGGTGGCTGACGAGGCGACGACGAGCGGCTTGACCCGAGCCCCGGCGGGGGTGTGCCAGCCGGTGAGCACGTCGACGGCGACCTCGAAGAGCCCCACGGTGGTGCCGAGCGATCCGGTGATGAGGTGCAACTCGTCCTGGATGACCAGATCCGGTGGTCGCAACCGCGGATGGGGGTGCACGCCGGCGGCTGGCAGGCCGCGCCTGGCGGGGTGCTTGTTGCCGTCCTTGAGGTCACACTGCGGGTAGTCGGGGTGTACGAAGCCGTGCCGGTCGCAGCGGGTGGCGACATAGCCGAAGAGGGAGGCGGCCTCACCTTCGCGGGCCAATCGGGCGAACTTGTCGACGGTGGCGATGACGAAGGCCGGGGCGAGCCGGTAGATCTCCTCGTCGACGGTGAGCACCGGCAGCCCGCCCTCGACCGATCCGCCCATCGAGAAGGGGCATTCGGCCAGGTCGTCGCCGCAGTAGACGTGCACCCGGCGCAGCGTCTCGTCGATCTTGACCCACCGGGGGCCGGTCTCGGTGCCGCACCACGGGCATCGTTGGATCTGGAGGGCGGTGAAGCGATAGCCGCGGCCGTCGTTGATCTTGCTCAGCTGCTCGACGGCATCGTCGACCCGTTTCGGTGAGACGTCGGTGCCCACCCACAGCCCGATCCGGAACGGCTCGCTGCCCCACGTGTGCGGGTCGGCGCGACGCGCCAGCTCGGCCGCACAGACCAGCGTCGTGGCTCGCTGGAACTGTTGGGCGGTCAGCAGCCGCAGGGTGTAGCGCATCAACACGGTCACCCCCGCCGACCCGTCGAGCGGGCCGTCGGGACTGTCGATCCGCCCCTGGCGGCGTCGGATCGCGAAGGCGTATGCCGCGAGCCCCAGGTAGGCCTCGGTCTTGCCGCCTCCGGTGGGGAAGAAGAGCAGCTCGACCCGCCCGAGACTGTCGCTGGAGCGTTGCGGCGCAGCCGGATCGCACAGCGCGGGCAGCTGCAGCAGGATGAAGGCGATCTGGAAGGCACGCCACGAGTGCGCCTGGGCGCCGCGACCGGTGACCACGCGCTCGGCCTCGTCGAGGGTGAGCTGCGGTTCGCGGGCCCGCAGTTCGGCGACCTGGCTGTGGATGCGCTGCTGGGCCATGACCTCGTTCATGAAACCGAAGCACCGCATCGCCTCGACGTCGCCGACGAGGAAACGCAGCGCGTCGGCCAGTTGTCGCTGCACCCACTCGGCCTCCTCGATCGCCGCCTGCGCCTCGGTGCGCAGGTGCGCGGGCAAGACCGTTGCGGCGCTGCGCTGCTCGGTGAGCCACGCGGCATACCCGTCGACGATGGGGCGCAGCGCCGCGTCGACGCTGGCAGGGTCGGCGCCGGCCAAGTGGAGCATGTCGAGCACTGCCCCGGGCACCTCGGGGGCCTCAGTCTGGGGGGTCTCACTGGTGGGCAGCCACGTGGTGGCGACCCGGCGGGCTCGGCGAGCGCCCGGGTCGACTACCCAATCGGCCGAGCAGGTGCGCCCGATGGCGTATTCGAGCCGGTCACGGTAGTGCAGCTGCAGCCGGCGCAGTTCGTCGTCGGGCTCGTCGATGACGTCGAGCAGCGGATCATGCACGGGCAGGAAGACCGCCGCACCGTCGGCGTCGACGTGCAGCGCCGTCTGGTAGAGCCAGGCGTCAACAGGGATCCGCCGGGGGGTCTCCCGGTCGTTGCACAAGGCGATCTCGACGAGCCGCCGTGACCCCGCGGCGTCGATCGACACGTCGACCCGCAAGGTGACCGCATCGTGCAACGGATAGGAGCTGGTCACCCCGGGCGTGAGGTCGGCCAACTCCAGGCGCACCGGGATGTCGATGGGGGTCCGGGCGAATCGGCGCACCGCTCGCCCGGATTCGGTCGTCTCGCCGGTCGTCTGCGGGGTGTAGACCCCCCACGACGCGGTGACGGTAACGGCGTCGAGATCCAGCGGCACCTGGAAGCGCAGCCCCATCGACGCCGGGATCATCAGGCCGCGCCGGGCCGGGGTGTCCTCGGCAGCCTCGACGTCGTCGTCGCCGACGGTGTCGTCGACGGCGACCATCGGCACGCCCCGCGACGCCCGGGCGTCGAGGTCGTCGCCGAGGTCGAGGGTGCTCAGCTCGTCGTCGCCGATCGCCTCCGGGGCGTCGGTGTCGGTGAGCCGCACCGGGGCGATCCGGCCAAGCAGATAGCGCCCGTCCGGCGGCATCGCGAGCACCTCGTCGTCGCCGTCGGCGGGGCCGAGCAGCTCGCGGCGCAGGATGTCGGCGAGGTTGTCGCGGGCCGTGCGTGAGGTGCCGTCGGGGGCGAAACTCAGCTCGTATGCCGGGCGCCCGCCCACCGTGCCCTGCTCTGGCATTGCTCGTTCCCCTGTCTCGTTCATCGTGTCGGTGGCCGCTTGATCGGGTTGCGCCGGAGCTGGATTCGTCGGTCAGCAGCGGCCTTGGCGTCAGGCCTGGCCGGTGCTGTCGTCAGGTGTCATCAGTGCCATCGGTGTCATCGGCAATCTCCGGGTCGGGTGGCGGCGCGCCCTGCAATGCGGCCCGGCGGTGGTTCTCCTCGAGGAGGCGATCGAGGATCTCCACCCGCGCGGCCGGGCTCACCGTCCACCGGGTCATCTGCCGGTAGCTGTGGAAGCCGTGATCGAGGGGCAGGTCGTCCCAACCGTAGGCCGCCATGACGACATGGTCGAGCTCGGTGTGGATGGCCCGCATCCGGGCCACGTCGGCGTCCGCGGCGTCCGGGAGGTCGGGGTCGTGGACGAGGTTGTAGAGCTTGGTGAGCCCGAGATGGCGGCGCAGCATGATCTCGCGCCGGTCCTCGTCGAGAACACGGCCGATCCGGTCGAGCGCCTCGGTGGGCGCAGGCCGGGGGAAGGTCTCGAAGACGTCTGACGGTGTGTACCGGACACCTGTCCCAAGAGTTGAGCCATAGGCGATGACCCACAGCTGATGGCACGAACTGGAAAGCAGTGCTAACGCGGCGGAGGCATCTGAAGCGAACACGACGCATTGCTCGCTGGCAACGGACCCGGCTGAGACTCTCGCCGGCATCACGGCACGGCTGACACGTGCGATGACAATCACATGGCTCAGGTCGCCGATGGCCCGGTGCAGGGCCGGCCGCGAGTTCCAGAACTTCCACCACTCGTGCACCATGCGCGGATACTTCACGGGGTCGGCCTTTGCGCGTTCCGGCAGTACCGCTTTGCTCACCCGAGTCCACGGGTGGGTATACGTCTTCGCCTCGACAGGTTCGCGTTCGCCGAAGTCGATGACCCAACGGCTGGCCGAGCAGTCGGGTCGGGAGTTGAGGTCTTCGCCGTTGAGGTAGGGGAAGAGCACCTCGGCATTGCGCGGGTCGGCGGCGATCCACTGCTGTGCCTCGGCGGGGTCGATGACGAAGCCCATCCCGAGCACGTAACACCCGATGAAAGCGATGCCGGCGTTCTCGGCGAGGCGGATCGGGTGACCGTCGACTCGCCCGGCGGGCTCGAGCAAGGTGGAGATCCGAGCCACCTCGGCGTCATCGCTGACCCGGGGAACGGTGCCGACCCGGCCTACGCTGCCCCAGACCGCGGCATACTCGAGGTTGGCCGACGTGGCCGGCCACGAGCGGGATTGGATCGACCGGGTGATCGTGAAGCCGGCAGCGACCAGGCGGTCCAACCCGACCTCGCGGGTGTCGCCCTGGGCGATGGTATTCGTCGCGATGAGCCCGAGGGTGCCCCGCGGGTTGAGCAGGGAGCGGGCCCGCAGGAAGAAGTATGCGACGAGATCGGCGTTGCCTTTGGCGCCGTCTGCGAGCACGTTGACGAGCCACTCCCGAAGGTCACTGCCGGCCGCTCCGGAGATCTTCTTTCCGCCGAGGAAGGGCGGGTTGCCGACGATCGCGTCGAAGCCGCCGTGCAGCGAGCTGCCCATGACGTCGGGCACGTCGAGGCACCAGTGCAGCGGCTGCCACCGCGAGTAGTCGGTCTTGACGGTTGGCGTGAGGCCGTCGGCGACGAGGGCCTGCAGCGGCCCGCGATCGGCGGCTGCGGGGTCGGGTGGGAAGGCGACGCCAACGGCTTCACGCAGCTGCTCGTACCTGGCGTCGAAGGCCTTGCCGGGTTTGCCGCCCTGCGTCAGGCCGGCGGCGATGACGCCGTCGGCGACGAGGCGCAGGTCGGCCGTCGCCTCGCGCAGCTGCGCCAGCTGGGCGCGTTTGGCGCGGGCGTTGCGTTGCGGGTCGAGCTCGTCGATCTCGTTGGCGAGGGACTGGCGCAGTCCGACCGCCCGGCGCAGCTGATGGTCGAGGTCGAGCCGCTCGACGAGCTCGCCGCCGGCGATGTCGAAGCGCAGCTGCCCGCCGATGTCGTGCTGCGGGTCGATGTGCAGGGCCCGCAGTTGGTCGAGGCTGGTCAGGCCCAGCAGCGAATTGCCATGCAGGATCTTGTCGTCGACGAAGGAGAAGGGCAGTGCCGGGTCGAGCGAGACCAGCCAGAGCGACAGCTTGCACATCTCGACGGCCATCGCGTTGATGTCGGCGCCGTAGAGGCATTGGGCGACAACCTCGCGGGTGGCTCGCAACTGCAGCGCCCGCGGCTCGCCGGTCTCGCCCTGCTGCCGCCACGCCTCGACCAGCCGGGCCGCCAGATAGCGGGCCGCGGCGACGAGGAAAGCCCCTGAGCCGCAGGCGATGTCGGCGACCTTGAGCTGCAGGATCTCGGCGGAACTGAGCAGCCGCCAGCGCTGCGGGTCGGCGCTCTGGTGCGGGCCGGGGGAGTAGACCAGGGGCTCCAGGGCATGGCGGACCACCTCTTCGGCCAGCGCCCGCGGCGTGTAGTGTGCGCCGGCGTTGCGCCGCGACGGGGTCTCGACGACGACCAGACCACCGGCCTCGATCACCACCGGCAGACCGCGCAGGTCACGGCGGATGGCGCCGAGGTAGGGCCGCAACCGCTCCCGCAGCGCCGCGTCCTGGGTGACCGCCAATAGCACCCGGTCGGCGTCCTGCGCCGTGTCGCCGGCCGCGAAGGCCTTCGTCAACGCGGCCGGGCTGGGCGCCTTGGCGGCCGGCTGATGCTCCTTGACCCAGGCGAGCACGGCCGGGGCGGTGCGGGCATCGGTGCCGTGCTCGTCGAAGAGGTCATCGAGGACGGCCAGCCCTATCTCCGGCTCGGCCCCGTCGCTGCCGAGCAAGCCGACGATCACCTCGTCGGCGCGGCAGCAGGTGTAGCCGAGCAGGCCCTCGTAGATGTAGCCGATCTGCTCGACGTCGATGTCACGGAAGGAGATCCGGCGAGCATCCTGACCCTTGGCCCGGGCCACCTGGACCGCTTCGAGCACCTTGAGCATGACCCGGTCGCTCACCGTCGCCGCAAGCGTGCCCCGCAGGGTCGTCGCCGTAAGGAACGCGAAGCGGTCCGGATCGAAGAGCGACCCACCGTAGGCCGGCAGGCGCAGGTCTTCGAAGGACGCTCCGGTGTAGAGCGCCCGCGAGGTCGCCAGCAGCCGGTGCCACACCAGATGGGTGGCGTCCAGCGACTCCTCGCCCTCGAGGCGGGCACGGTCGGCCAGCTCGTCGAGCACGGTGGCCAGCCCATAACCCTGCTCGAAAAGCTCCCCTTGCGGCAGCAGCCCCCGCTCCTGGGCGAAGAGCAGGAACACGACCCGCATGAGCGTGGTGACCACGGCCTGATAGACCTCGTCACCGTCGACCGGCAACGGGTCGGGCTCGCCGGCGGCGACAGCGCGTCGCCCCGACTCCGACAGTGCGGCCACGACCAGCTCGACGGCGCGGCGCACCTGCACGCCGAGCGCCTCGGTGACCTCCTCGGCGGCGAGCACCGACTCGGCGAAGAGTCGGGGCAGCCGATCCTGCTCGCGCCCGCCGAGCAGCGAACGCACGCAGACCAGTTCGGCGAAGGCGTCGCGCACCTCCGGCTCCTCGACCCAGGTCGCGGAGTCGACAACACCGGAGGCGGCCAGGGTGCGGTCGGCCGCGCTGACCAATGCCCACCAGCGCCCATCGGTGACCACCCCGATCGGCACCTGGGCCTGGCGAAGCAGCAGCTCCATCCGGTCGATCGGGCTGGCCGCCCACCCGTCGTCGCCGAGGTCGTGCAGGCTGTCCACCGGGTCGACGACGAGCACCAGCGCGCCGACCCGATCGCCCTGACGCACGACCCCGGTGGCCTGCAGGGACACCAGGTGGTCCGGGGAGCGCACCTGGGTCGCCGCTGCTAACGCGTCACCGGGGGACCAGTGCGAGCCCCAGCGCAGCACCTGCCGGGCCACCGTCTCGACCCAGGCGTCGCGCGCTGGTCGGTATGCCGCGACGGCCCCCTCGGCGCGCCGGTTGGCCTGCCAGGCATCCCAGGCCTGGTCGAAGCTCGGCTTGGCGTCCGCAAGGGCCTCCTTCACCGAGGAGGGCAGCGGCGGGATCCCTTGCGGCCACACCCGCACCAGCGCGGGGATGGCCAGGAACGGCCCGTCGGTCTCGACCAGGGCAAGCCAACGCCGATGCAGGTCAGCGGGTTTGGTCGGCCGGGGCGTCGATCGGGCCCGACCGGTGCGTGGGCCTGCGGCGGCGGGGCGACCGGCCCGGGCTCGGGGCGGTGTCATGACTGGCCCCCCATCGCCGCGGCGTCGGCGGGAGTGAGCGCGAAGACGACGGCGGCCGCCGAGACGAAGGGGCGCACGTCGGCATACCGCTCTCGGATGCCGTCGAACTCGCGCTCCTGCTCGTCGCCGAGGCTGAGCAGCCGATGCTCCATCGCGAGGATGTCCTGGGCCCGTTGGCGTTGCTGGTCGTCGGTGAAGAGCATCGCCTCCTGCAGCTCGTGCGCGCTCTTGACCCGCTCCAGCGACTCGCGCAGGTTGCGCCGGAAGGCATCGAAGATGCTGCCGGCCCGCTCCAGGTCGGCTGCCTGCCGGGCCTCCAGCCGTGCGGTCACCTCGGACTGGCGCCGCTCGGCCCGGCTGGCCATGGCGTGCTCCAGCCGCTCCCGCAACCGGGAACCCTTCAGATTCCAGGCCCGGGCCAGCTCGGCCCGCACCGCCGGCCCGGCCAGCTGCAGGTGGGGGGCGTCGAGCACGCCGTCCAGCAGGGCTTCGACCTTCGCCTCGGCCATCGCGTTGCCGCGCAACCGGATCCCGTTGAGCACGACCTCCTCGTGCAGCCGGAGCCCGCCGCGCCCGACGAGCACGAGCCGCGACACCACCGCGACGCACGACTGCGGCAGCTCGCCGGAGATCACCGCAGTGACCCGATGCAGCCGGGCATCGGAGCCGGAGAGACTGCCGCGCAGCAGGCGTGTCGACTTCTGCAGCAGCGCGTGCCCGAGGTGCACGTGCACGATGTCGGTGCGGTCCGCGGCCGCCCTGTCGTCGAAGGTCACCGGCCGAGGCACGCCCGGTGTGAGTCGGGTGTCGAGGCCACGCAGCGCCGGCTGCCAGCGGGGGCCCAGCTGCGGCACCGTGAACACCTCGGCGTCGGTGCGCTCGTCGCCGAGCTCCTGCAGAGTCGGCTCGTGCGACAGGGACAGCGCGGTGTCGACGACGCGGCGGGCCGCGAAGGGGGTCAGGTGCAGAGCGGCCTTGCGCTCGGTGTAGGTGCGGGACAGCTGCGTCAGTGAGGCGTTGAGGGCCATGCCGCCGGCCAGCGCCTCGTTCGCCGCCTGACGGGCCGCGTCGGCGCGGGTCGTGGTGGCTGTCGGTCGGCCGACGAAGTGCGCTTGGATCTCGGCGTCGATGAGAGGGTTGACCGCGCCGAGGTCTCCTTCGATGGTGGCTACCTTGCGCGCGACATACCCCATGAAGTGCAGGTCCGCGGCATACGTGCTGGCGGTGTCGACGGGGGCCAAGTGGCGCACCTGGGGGGCGTAGCGCTGGCCGTAGCGATCGATCCGGCCGATCCGCTGCTCGACCCGGGATGGATTGAAGGGCACGTCGAAACAGACCAGCCGGTAGCAGTGGGCCTGCAGGTCGATGCCCTCGCCGGCGGCATCGGTGGCCACCAGCACGCGCACCGGGTCGTCGGTGGGTTCGGCGGTGAATCGGGCTCGGATGAGCGCGCGTTCGTCCGGGGGAGTGGCTCCGCTGATGGTCTCGACGACGTCCGCGTAGCCGCGTTGGCTCAACACGCCGACGATCCAGTCGAGAGTGTCGGCGTATTCGGTGAAGATGACGACCCGCTCGTTGGACCAGGTGCGGCCGTCGGGGCGGCATACCGAATCGAGCCAGGTGACCAAGGCGGCCAGGCGCGCGTCGGGGCGGTGCTCGTAGCCGTCGGCCCAGGCGCGCAGCTCGGCCAGTTGCCGTGCGCTGGCCGCAGCCAACGGATCGGTCGTTTTGGTGTGGCGCAGGGCGACCAGCTCGGGGTGCTCGGTGGCGCCCTCCTCCTCGTCGGGCTGGCCGCTGCCCATCACCTCGGCGTAGTAGCCGTCGACGTCGAGCGCCCAGGCCCGGCCTGGCCTGGCGCTCTCTTCATAGTGGCGCAAGGTGCAGGCGAACGCCCATGGGCTGGAGAGGAATCGCTTCTTCAGCAGGAGCGCGACGAGGTCGGCAGTGGACTTGCGGCCGGTGGCCTTGGCGCTGGCCACGAGCAGTGCTTCCAGCTGGGTGAAGGCCCGTTCGTCGGCCGGGTCGGGCTCGAAGGGGATCGTGAGGATCTGCCGGGCGAAGAAGCCCTTGTCGGTGTCTCGCTTGAGCCTTCGCACCGTGACCTCGGCCAGGGCAGCCTTGTCGAGGGTGGCGCCGCGGCTGAAGCGACGGTTGTCGATCATCTCCAGCAGTGCGGTGAACGACTCGGAGTGGCCGTTATGCGGGGTGGCGCTGAGGAATAGTCGGTGTTCACAGCGCTCGGCCAAAGCCTTGGTCGCCCGGGTGCGCTGGCTGTCCAGGGCGTAGCCCCGACCGCCGCCGAGGGCGCTCGGGCTGGCCGGCGCGACGTGGTGCGCTTCGTCGACGACGAGGACGTCGAAGGCGTACTGCCGTGCCGAATTGCGTTGGCACACCTCACCGAGCAGGTCACGCAGCAACCGTTGGGCGCGTGGAGTCGGCAGCCACGACATGCTGACGATCACCCGAGGGAACAGCCTGAAGGGGTTGGCTGCCAGGCCGTGCGTGCGGCGCACCTCGGCCAGGCAGGCGCTGTCGACGACGACGAACTCGAGCCCGAACTTCTCGCGCATCTCGTCCTGCCATTTGAGCGCTAGCCCGGGCGGACACACGACGATGACCGATCGGGCCCGGTGACGCAGCAACAACTCCTGCACCACCAAACCGGCCTCGATGGTCTTGCCCAGGCCGACGTCATCGGCCAGCAGCAGGTTGGTGCGGGGGGCGCCGAGCGCGCGGCGCAGCGGTTCGAGTTGATAGGGCTCGACATTCGCGCCACTGCGGAACGGCGCCTGGAAGGAGCTCTCGTCGGCGGAGGTCACCGCGCCCCAGCGGACCGCGTCGATCACCGCGCCGAGGGTGTTGGGGTCGTCGAAACCCTCAGGAGTGAGCAGCTCGGGCAGGCCCTGATCGGGCACGACGGTGTGACCGACCTCCAACTCCCAGACGACGGAGAGGGCTTCGCCGAGCCGATCCTCCTGCAGGGATTGCAGGGTCACCACATGCTGGATGCGCGTGTCGCCCTCGTCGGCGGGGCTGCGGGGCAGCCGCTGCTCGCGCACGTCTTCGACCGCCCACGTCGCACCGCGCGCCTCGACGACCTGCCCAGGCTCAGGCACCGGCGGCAGGCCACGACCGAGCCGGTGTCGGTGCTCGGTGGGAGCATCGTGCGCAGCCGATGACATGCGACTCCTCGGAGGTTCGGGTGACCACCCCTCACTCTGGCACGCTCTTGCGAAAATCGCAAGAGGATGGGATGGTGGTGACCATGACCACACCTGAGGAGCGCGTGCGGGTGCTCATCGGACGCAGCGGGCTGAGCCAGGGGGAGTTCGCGAGCCGGATCGGGTTGGACCCGACGAAACTGTCGAAGTCGCTGAGCGGGGTGCGGCGCTTCACGTCACTGGAGCTGGCGCAGATCGCTGAGCTGAGTGTCACCACGGTCGATTGGATCCTCACCGGCGAGGAGTCGGTGCTGGCCACCGCCGCCCGTGCCTCGCAGGGGGGTTCGGCGGCGATGGCCCTGGACCAGGCGACCGAGCTGGTCGAGCTGCGGGAGTCGGCGGCCCGGCTCGGCTACCCGCAGGCCTGGACCCCGGTGGCCCGACGTGAGGGTCAGGCGGGTGTGCCACGCGGGCCGGCCTACGCGCAGGGGGCCCAGCTCGCGGGGGCTGCCCTGGCTCACCTGGACTCTCTGGGCTTGCACCCGGTGACGCTGGATCTGGCCGGCTTGGTCGAGGCCGCGTTCGGTGCCGACGTATGCCTTGCCCCCCTCGGCGAGGGTTTCGACGGGCTGGCCGTCACCACCCCCCAGGCGCGGGTCATCGTCGCGGCCTGCGGCGGGCAGCCCTACCGGCAGCGCTTCACCATCGCACACGAGTTGGGGCACCTGCTGTCTGCGGACGATCAGGGGGTGCACGCCGACCCCGATGTGCTGGCCCGCACCTCGGAGCCGACGGAGATCCGCGCGAACGCCTTCGCGGCCGCCCTGCTCATGCCGGAGGCCCACCTGTCGACTCTCGTGGGGCCGGGATTCGACCGAGCGGCGTTCTGCCGGTTGGCGATCCAGCTCATGGTCTCACCGAGCGCACTGGCCTACCGGCTGGCCGATCTGCGCCTCATCGACGAGATGACCCGTGACCAGTGGCGCGGTGTCAGCGCGAAGGCCGCGGCCCGCGAGAGCGGGCAGACACGTGCGCTTGCCGAGCACGCGGCATACACGGGGAATCCACGCCGCCCCGGCTTGCTGGCCCGGGATCTCTACGCGGCATACGTCGACGGACGCGCCACGGCGCGGCTTTACGCCCGCCTCGTCGGCGTGCCCGCTGAGGCCTTCGCGGAGCCTGGGGAGAGCGGGGGGTGAGCCTGGCGGCGGAGGTCTTTCCGGACACGACGGTGCTGAGCAGCTTCGCGGTGGTCCGGCGGCTCGAGCTGCTCGAAGGCTGGTTGCGGGGTCGCGGCCGCTGGGTGGAGGCCGTTGCCTACGAAGTGAATCGGGGTATGGCCGTGGTGCCCGGTCTGGCGGAGGTCGTTGCCGGTGGCTGGCTTGGCGATCCCATCGAGATCACCGACATGGGGGCACAGCGAGCCGTCGAGCACCTGCGTCGCGACGTCTTCGGCGGCCGCCCGGTCGAACCGCTCAAGCACCTCGGCGAAGCGCAGACGTGCTACCTGCTGCGCGACGATCGGCGCTGGCAGGGCTGTTGGTGGGTGAGTGACGACCGTGATGCGCTTCGCTTCGCGCGAGCGCAAGGGCTCACTACTCGCGAAACGATCGATGTCGTCGCCGGATGTGTCGCCGACGGTGACCTCACCGCGGGCGAGGCATTCGCGCTGATGCAGGCCATGGCTGACGCCGGACGTGCCCTGCGGCTGCCGCGCGCTCCCGCTGATCTCACGAGGTAGTCGGGCCCCAATCCGGTGCTGGCGAGGAACTGCGGGGTGCGTCCGCCGATCGTAGGGAAGGGATCGCCCGTGGCTGTGGATAAGTCCTGGCCTGTGGATAGCCCGAGCGGGACGGGCGAGCGTCGGCGATACTCAGGCGTGGTCGGCTGATCCTGGAGAGGCAGCCCCCGATTCGTGGAGGTCGCAGGGGTATGCGGGGTATTCGACGGGTTCGGTGGGTGTCGCTGGTCGCGGTGGTGATGGTGTCGGCGTGCACCGGCGGGCGCCCGGACCCCACGGCCACGACTGCGCCAGTGACGGTCTCCTCGTCGTCCGTGTCGACGTCAGCGACCAGGCCGGCGTCCGCGACCACGTCAGCCGGTGGGACGTCGACGACCACGGGCCCATCGGCCACCGGGGTGCCACCCGAGGCCCAGGTCGACACCGCGGATGGGGCAGTCGCGTTCGTGAAGTTCGCGCTGGTTCAGGTGAATCGCGCATACCGCACCATGGCACCGGACCTGTTGGATTCGGTGTTCTCGCCCGAATGTCCCGGTTGTCAAGCGCTGAAGGTCGACGTAGCCAAGCGTGCGACCATGAAGCACAGTGCTTCGAGCGACCTCTGGAGCGGTCGATCCTTCGTCCCCGAGAAGTGGGACGCGGGCAATGCCGAGATCAGCCTTCTCATTGACCAGAGTAAGGTCGATTTTATTGACGAGCTGGGTAGGCGAGTGGACTCCGTCGAAGCGAAATCCAAGGGAATATACGTTACATTGCGCTTCAATAGCGGGTGGCGGATTGTGCGCTGGCAGGGGGTTCAGCAGTGACTGGACCTCGCCGCTGGCATCGAATTTGCCGTTCGAAGTTGGCCGGTGCGATCATTATCCTTCTTTCGTTGCTGACCATGATCGCTCCGGAGGCGCGAGCGGACCCCGACCCGTTGGACACGTCCACAAGTGTGGATGTTGAGGCTGTCCGGATCCGAATGTCGCAGGGCGACGTCGAAAGTCTCCCGGGTGCGCGGGATGTTGCGCAGGCGGCGGCCGACACCGCAATGGCCATTCGCTATGAGTATCAGTTTCGCGTCGTCTGTTCGGGTACCGGTGACCAGCCGGGCCGGACGGCTATTTGCGCTGAGGCAGTGGTGGCGTGCGATGGGGCCCCTGGGCCGCTAACCGCGATCTTCCGACGCGATGTGCGGATCTCGGGGGAAGAAGTCCGAGGCTGGCACCTCATTGGTAACACCTGCTTCCCCGGCACGCGACTCGGTAGGCCCGCGTTGACTGTGGCGCACATTCGAGATGCGTTCGCGGCGATCCCGTGGGCGGGCCTGTCGACGGGCATGCAACCGCCGAACAATCTCACGCTGGTGACGGTGCCGGTGTTCTATCAGGTGCAGTGGGCGACGGAGGGGATCAGCCCGGGCGAGGTGGTGAGCGTCGACCCGGCCCGGATGCTCGGGTATCACGTGGACATCCGCCCGGTGCTGGTGGGCTACACCTATCACTTCGGGGACGGCACGAGTTTCGGGCCGACTCCGGATCCGGGCGGCACCTACCCGAACGGCGGGATCACCCACCCGTACGCGAAGGCCGGTGCGTATGCCGTGCGCATCGACGCGACGCTGGGAGCCGAGTTCCGCATCGAGGGTGGGCCGTGGACGCGGATCCGTGACACGGCGACGGTGGGCGGCATACCGACCTCGATGTCGGTGAAGACGGCGCGGGCGGTGTTGGTCAACCAGTGAGTCGCTCGCGGGCTACCATCGCCGCTGAGCCGTTCGTCGGGCTCGCCGGCGACTGGCACGGCGACATCGCGTGGGCGCGGTGGGCGATCGAGGCGTTCGCGGCGGAGGGGGTGCGCACCGTGCATCACCTCGGTGACTTCGGGTTCTGGCCCGGCCCGCGAGGGCAGGCCTACCTGGCGGCGGTCGACCAGGCCTGCGCCACAACGGGGATCACCCTCACGGTCACCCCGGGCAACCACGAGGACTACGACCTCATCGCCGGCCTGGCCTGGGGCACCCACCCGAGTCTGGCTCGGGTGCAACTGGTCACCGATCGGCTCGTCGTGTTGCCGCGTGGGCATCGTTGGCGGACAACCGGATCGAGCCTCGGCCGCAGTTTCGTCAGCCTCGGCGGCGCGCCCAGTGTCGACCTGGAGGGGCGCATCCCCGGGGTCTCGTGGTGGCCACAGGAGGCGATCACCGACGTCGATGTCGAGCTGACCGCGGCGCGCGGCCACGCCGACGTCATGCTCACCCACGACAGCCCCAGCCCCGGCACGCCGGCCGTCGAGGCCATCATCGCGGGCAACCCCATCGGGTGGTCACCGAATGCGCTCAAGTATGCCGCGGCCGGCCGCGGGCGGCTCACCACGGCATACGAGGCGGTGCGTCCCACGCTGCTCGTCCACGGTCACTACCACGTGCGCGACGAGGTGCGTCTCGAACACCCCAGCGGCGCATCGGCGCACATCGTCAGCCTCGACTGCGAACGCACCGCAGGCAACCTCGCCGTGCTCGACGTCGATGCGCTCGAGGTGCGCTTCCTCGACCCATGAAGGAAGCCCCAGATCGTCGGCAGGCCAATGCGACTTCGCCGATCCGGACCGGGCCAGTCGGGTCACTCGTGGCTGAGACAGTGCACGCGCATAGCGTGCAGAGTCTCAATGTTGCGGCACCCCACGCCTGCCGGCTGCCAACGGCCACTCTGCACCGCCACCCTGCACCACGACCCTGCACCACCGCCGCCCCGAACCACGACCCTGCACCACCAACCCGCCTAGGTCAGATCCCACCGGGCCAGGTCCTCCGGGGTGTCGATGTCACCGGTGAGCCCGTCCGGCGCCGGCAGGCCGACGATCGACAGCGGCCCCAGCAGCCGCCCCATCGAGCGGTTGACCGGGTCACCGAGCGCTTCGACCGCCCGACGCAACGCGGCGGTGCGGTAGATGCCGAGCAACCACTGCATCCGGGACGGCGGTTCGGTCAGGCACCAACCGTCCACCGGTGCGCTCGGGTCGCAGCCGCTCAGCAGCGTGCGGACCGCGCCGACCGCGCCGGGCAGGTCGCAGGCCAGCAGGAGGACCAGCGGCGCGGGGGTCATCGACGCGGCGCCATCGGGCGGGGCCTGCAGGGCGGTGAGGCCGGCGACGACGGCGGCGGCCGGCCCGGCATACCGAGGCTCTTCAATGGTGCGCACGACGCCGGCCGGCACCGGCGCCTCACCGACCACGACGATCCGCCGCGCGCCCGCGGCCGCGGCGAGCGCGGTGTCCAACAGGCTGCGGCCGCGCACCACGAGCGCGCCCTTGTCGCGGCCGCCGAGGCGGGCGCCGCGCCCGCCGGCGAGGATCACCGCGTCGTATGCCGCGCGGCCCACCCCGCCCCAGCCCCCGGACGCAGCGGGCCCGCCGTCCGTAGCGGGCCCGCCGGTCGTTGCGTCGGTCACGACCCGACTCGCTCCCAACCCCGTTGCGGGTCACGGGTGCCCATGGCGCCGACGGTGCGCGGCGGCCGGGAGCGGTAGACGACGTAGGGCCGGGTGACATAGCCCAGCGGCGCGGAGAAGACGTGCACGAGCCGGGTGAACGGCCACAGCGCGAAGAGTAGGCAGGCCAGGCCGGCGTGCAGTTGGAAGCCCAGCGGTGCCGCCGCCATGAGCTCGGGCTGCGGCTGGAACCAGAAGACCGACCGGAACCACACCGACACACCCGAGCGATAGTCGTAGTGCCCCAAGGCACTCGACGCGACGGTGTTCCACATGCCCAGCAGGATGACCGCGCCGAGCACGGCATACATGACCTTGTCCATCCTCGTCGTCGCGGAGAAGACCGGGCCGACCATGCGGCGGCGATAGAGCAGGATCAGCAGACCGCTGACTGCGGCCACCCCGGCGAGGATGCCGCCCACCACAGCGATGGTGTGATACAGCCCTTCGCTCATCACCACCTCGGTCCACGACTTCGGCACGATGAGCCCGAGGAAGTGCCCGGCGACCACCCACAGCATGCCGAAGTGGAACAGCGGCGAGCCGATCCGCAGCAGGCGCGACTCGTAGAGCTGGGAGGAGCGGGTGGTCCAGCCGAACTTGTCGTAGCGATACCGCCAGTAGTGCCCGACGACGAAGGAGGCGAGGCAGAGGTAGGGCAGGATCACCCAGAGGAAGGTCGTCATCGCAGCGCTCCGGTCGCAGGCTCAAGGTAGTCAGGGATGGGGTTGAGGCGCGGGTCGATGCCGTAGGGCTCGGTGCCGACGTCCTCGACCGGTGGGCCCTGCTCGATGAGCCGGGCCACCGCCTCCCGCTCGTCACCGGCCAGTGCCGGCAGCGTCGCGCAGACCGCGGCCACGGTGTCGGCCCACGGGGAGCCGCTGTCCTGCAGGGCAAGCCGCAGCACCTCGAGGCTGGCGCGGTAGCGGCCGAGGATCTGCCAGGCGGTGTCGAGGTCGCCGCTGGCTCCGAACTCCAGGACCACCGCGAGGTGGTCGGGCAGCTCCCCGTCGGTGAGGGTCAGCCCGGCCCGGCGGTAGGCCTGTTTGAGTTCCACGAGCGCCACGCCGCGGCGGCGGGTGTCGCCACAGGTGAAGTAGGTCAGGTGCAGGCAGTGTTGGCGGGTGTGGTCGAAGGTGTCGACGTAGTCACGCTGCAGCCGGCCCAGCGGCGTCGTGGCCAGGTGCTCGGCCAGCCGTTCGATCGGCTCCCGGACCGGCGCGGGCAGGCCCGCAGCGCTGCTGCGCACCAGCTCTAGCCGGCCCAGGAGGGTCGCGTCCGGGTAGTCCAGCAGCAACGAGCACACCTGCCAGGCGGCTCGGAGCTGCTCGTCGGGCAGCCGGCTGGTCGCCCCGCCTCGCTTGCGGCGGAAGATCATTCGTCGTCCTCCTCAGGCGGGAAGAGCCCGTCGGGCAGACCCCGGCCATCCCAGTTCAACAGGTTGACCCGGCCCTTCTTGCCGCTGACCAACTCCTCGGCGGACTGGCGCTCCTTGAGCATCCGGAAGTTCTCGACCGCCACGGGGGTGAGCCGCCCGGAGCCCTCGCCGGCCCGGCCCGACCCGCCCTTGCCGGGGCCGTCGGTGTAGTCGAGCGCGCACTCGGTGACGAGCTCCTCCATGGCGTGGGCCAGCTCGGCGTGCGCCGTGGGGATGACGTAGCGGTCCTGGTATTTCGCGATCGCCAGGAGGCGGAACATCTCGTAGAGATCCTCCTCGGTCATGCCCACCGATTCGGCGAATGCCGGCCCGGGGTCGCGCCCGATGGTGCGCTCGCGCATGTAGGCGCGCATCGCCGCGAGCCGCTTGAGCGAGGCCTCGACCGGGGCCACGTCGCCGGCGGTGAAGAGGTTGGCGAGGTATTCGACGGGGATGCGCAGGGTCTCGATGGCTGCGAAGAGGTTGCCCGGGTCCTCGGCGTCGTGGCCGGTGTCACGCACCACGTCGACTACCGGCGACAGCGGCGGGATGTACCAGACCATCGGCATGGTGCGGTACTCCGGGTGCAACGGCAGCGCCACCTGGTAGCGGTTGATCAGCGCCCAGACCGGGGAGCGTTCCGCGGCCCGCAGCCAGTCCTTCGGGATGCCGGCCGCCCGGGCCGCCGCCTGGACCGCCGGGTCGCTCGGGTCGAGGAAGCAATCGCGCTGCCCGGCATACAGGTCCGTGTCCTTCTCGACGGACGCGGCATCGAGCACCCGGTCGGCGTCATAGAGGACGAGCCCGATGTAGCGCAGCCGGCCGACGCAGGTCTCGGAGCACACCGTCGGGATGCCGACCTCGACCCGCGGGTAGCAGAAGGTGCACTTCTCGGCCTTGCCGGTCTTGTGGTTGAAGTAGACCTTCTTGTAGGGGCACCCGGAGATGCACATGCGCCACCCGCGGCAGCGGTCCTGGTCGACCAGGACGATGCCGTCCTCGGAGCGCTTGTAGATCGCCCCGGACGGGCAGGAGGCCGCGCACGATGGGTTGAGGCAGTGTTCGCAGATGCGCGGCAGGTAGAACATGAAGGTCTTCTCGAACTCCATCTTCACCCGGTCCTCGATGCCCTTGAGCATCGGGTCCTTGATCGCGTGCTCGCGGGAGCCGCCCAGGTCGTCGTCCCAGTTGGCCGACCACCGGATCTTCATCGGACGCCCGCTGATCACCGAATACGGCCGGGCGACAGGGAAGTTCTTCTGGGCGGGCGCCTTGAGCAGGGTCTCGTAGTCGTAGGTCCACGGCTCGTAGTAGTCCCGGATCGAGGGCATCTTCGGGTTGGAGAAGATCGACACGAGCTTCTTGAAGCGCCCGCCGGAGCGCAGCGCGATGCGGCCGTTGGGTTTGCGCACCCACCCGCCGAGCCACTCCTGCTGGTCTTCGTAGCGCCGGGGGTAGCCGAGCCCGGGTCGGGTCTCGACGTTGTTGAACCACACGTATTCGGTGCCCGACCGGTTGGTCCACGCCTGCTTGCAGGTGACCGAGCAGGTGTGACAGCCGATGCACTTGTCGAGGTTCATCACCATCGCCAGCTGGGCCATGACGCGCATCTCAGTAGACCACCTTCGCGGTGCGCTTGCGGATCATCGTGACCTCGTCGCGGTTGTTGCCGGTGGGACCGATGTAGTTGAAGAAGTAGGCGAACTGGGCGTAGCCGCCGATGATGTGGCTCGGTTTCATGAGGATCCGGGTGAGGCTGTTGTGGATGCCGCCGCGGCGCTGGTTGGTCTCGGTGAGCGGGGTGTCGACGAGCCGGTCCTGGGCGTGGTGCATGTAGACGGTGCCCTCGGGCATCCGGTGCGACACGATCGCCCGGGCCGCCACCACCCCGTTGCGGTTCACCGCCTCCACCCAGTCGTTGTCGCGGATGCCGACCTTGTCGGCGTCCTTGTCCGACATCCAGATCGTCTGACCACCCCGGGACAGCGAGAGCATGAAGAGGTTGTCCTGGTATTCGGAGTGGATCGACCACTTGTTGTGCGGGGTGAGGTAACGCACCGACACGGCGCGCTGCCCGTGCTGCGTGGTCTCGGTGCCGATCGGTGCCTCACCGAACAGCGCCGTCATGTCCAGCGGCGGGCGGTGCACCGGCAGCGCCTCACCCATCCCGAGGATCCAGTCGTGGTCCAGGTAGAACTGCTGCCGGCCGGTCAGGGTGTGGAAGGGCTTGAGTCGTTCGATGTTGATGGTGAACGGGCTGTAGCGCCGGCCGCCGGTCTCGGAGCCGGACCACTCCGGTGAGGTGATCACCGGCACCGGCGCCACCTGGGTGTCGGCGAAGGTGATCTGCTTGCCCTCGTGCTCGGCGGCCAGGTCGTGCAGCTTTGTGCCGGTGCGCTTCTCGACGTTCTTGAAGCCGAGCGTCGACAGGTGGCCGTTGGCCGTCGCGGACAGGTGCAGGATCGCGTCGGCGACATGGATGTCGCTCTTGAGCCGCGGCTGCCCGGCGCCGGCGCCCTTCTTGACGACCCCGTTGCGTTTGCGCAGGATCTTCATCTCCCGCTTGACGTCGTAGGCCACCCCCTTGGTGAGCATCCCGACGCGCTCCATGAGCGGGCCGATCGAGGTCATCTTCTCGAAGGTCGCCGGGTAGTCGCGCTCGGCCACCGCGAGCACCGGCATCGTCTTGCCGGGCACTGGCTCGACCTCCCCGGTGCGCCAGTCGCGCACCACCCCGTGCACCGTCGCGAGCGCCTCCGGGGTGTCGTGCCACAGCGGCTTGGCGACGATGTCGGTGCGGCTGCCCAAGTGATCGGCGGCCAACTCGGAGAAGCGTTTCGCCACCGACTTCCAGATGCCCCAGTCGGTGCGCGCCTCCCACGGCGGGGCGATCGCAGGGTTGAAGGAGTGGACGAAGGGGTGCATGTCGGTGGTGCTCAGGTCGTGCTTCTCATACCAGGTCGCCGCCGGCAGCACGACGTCGGAGAACAGCGTCGAGCTGGTCATCCGGAAGTCGATCGTGGTGAGCAGGTCGAGCTTGGCCTCGGCGGCCCGCTCGGGCCAGACGATGCCCTCCGGCCGCTGGTGCTCGGGGGCCTCGTCGGCGGTCACCGCATGGTCGGTGCCGAGCAGGTGCTTGAGGAAGTACTCGTTGCCCTTCGCGCTGGAGCCGAGCAGGTTGGAACGCCACAGGCTCAACACCCGCGGGTGGTTCTCCGGCGCCTCCGGGTCTTCCACGGCGAATTTCAGGGCGCCGGACTTCAACTGCTCCACCACGTATGCCGCGGGCTCCATCCTGGCTTCGATCGCGTCGGTGGCCAGTTGCAGGCTGCTGCGGTTGAAGGTCGGATAGCTCGGGGTCCACCCCAGGCGCACCGACTGGGCCAGCAGGTCCATCACCCCTTTGCCGGCGAACACCCCAGTGCCGGAGTCGAGATCGTCAGCCGTGAAGGTGTCGTAGCGGTATTGGCTGGTGTTGACATACCAGTACGCGGTCTGGTTCATGTGCCGCGGCGGGCGGTGCCAGTCCAGGGCGAAGGCCAGGTGCTGGAAGCCCATGATCGGGCGGATCTTCTCCTGCCCGACGTAGTGCGCCCAGCCGCCGCCGTTGCGGCCCTGGCAGCCGGTGATCGTGGTGAGCAGCAGCATCGCCCGATAGATCTGGTCGGAGTGGAACCAGTGGTTGGTGCCGGCGCCCATGAGGATCATGCCGCGGCCGTTGGTGTCGATCGCGTTCTGCGCCCACTCGCGGGCCAACCGGGTGATCTGGGCCTGTGGCACAGCGGTGATCGTGCTGGCCCAGGCCGGCGTGGCGGGCTTGCTGGCGTCGTCGTAGCTCGTCGGCCAGTCACCTGGAAGCCCTTCTCGGGCAACGCCGTAGTGAGCCAGCAGCAGGTCGAAGACCGTGGTCACCAGGCGCCCGCCGATGCGCCGCACCGGCACTCCGCGATTCTCGTAGGCCACCGAGCCCCCGGGGCTGTCGAAGCGGGGCAGGCGCACCAGAGCGGTGCCCTCGTGCCGGCCCAACAGGGTCAACGCCGGCTGGATCTCACCGAGGTCGAGGTTCCACTTGCCCAGGCCCTCGTCGCCGTAGCGGAAACCGACCGAGCCGCCGGGCACCGCCACGGCGTCGGTGTGCTCGTCGAGCAGCACCGGCTTCCACATCGCGTTCTCGCTCGTGGCCTCGGGGATGCCGAGATCGCCGGCCACCGTGAATTTGCCTGGTGCGTAGGAGATCTCACCCTCGATGGGTTCCAGGGCGATGAGGAAGGGCAGGTCGGTGTAGCGCCGGTTGTAGTCGACGAAGAAGTCGACCTGCCGGTCGACGAAGAACTCCTTGAGGATGACGTGCCCCATGCCCATCGCCAACGCGCCGTCGACGCCGGGCTTGCAGGTGACCCACTCGTCGGCGAACTTGACGTTCTCGGCATAGTCGGGGGCGACCGCGACGACCTTCTGCCCGCGATAGCGGGCCTCGGTCATCCAGTGCGCGTCGGGGGTGCGGGTGAGCGGCACGTTCGAGCCCCACATGATGAGGTAGCCGGCGCTCCACCAGTCGCCCGACTCGGGCACGTCGGTCTGGTCGCCGAACATCTGCGGGGAGGCGTTGGGCAGATCGGCATACCAGTCGTAGAAGGAGAGCATCGGTGCGCCGATGAGCTCGAGGAAGCGCGCCCCCGAGGCGTACGACACCGGTGACATCGCCGGGATGGGGGAGAAGCCGGCGATCCGGTCGGGCCCCCACCGCTTGACCGTGTAGACGTGGGCGGCGGCGACGAGATCGACGACCTCGGGCCAGGTGGCCCGCACCAGCCCGCCCTTGCCCCGCCCCGAGGTGTATGCCGCGCGCTTGGCCGGGTCCTGCACGATCGAGGCCCACGCGACGACCGGGTCGCCATAGTGCGCGAGCGCCTCACGGAACATCTCGAGGAGTACACCACGCACGTAGGGGTAGCGAACTCGGTTGGGGGAGTAGGTGTACCAGCTGAAGGCGGCACCACGCGGGCAGCCTCGGGGCTCATACTCCGGTTTGTCGGCGCCGGTCGACGGATAGTCGGTCTGCTGCGCCTCCCAGGTGATGATGGCGTCCTTGACGTAGACCTTCCACGAGCAGGAGCCCGTGCAGTTCACCCCATGGGTCGAGCGCACCACCTTGTCGTGGCTCCACCGGTCACGATAGAAGCTGTCGCCCTCTCGACCCCCGACCCGGTGCAGGGTGCGATGGTCCTCGGACACCTCGCCGCGGGTGAAGTAGCGGCGGGTGCCCACGAGGGCGTCGCCCACCGGGCCGTCGAGTTGCTGGGTCATCGCGAAACTCCCTCGGAGATGGCGGAATCGGTCGAGAAGGGGGTGCCGGTCGTCACCTTGACCAGGCACCGGGTGGGGCCGACGAAGGGGCGAACCTCGACGGAGATGTCGCGCTCGCCGGTGTGTTCCAGCGAGCCCTCGATGAGCCCGTGATGCACCTGACAGACGACATCGGGGCGGGTGCGGGCCAGCGCGAGGAAGGGGCAGTTGTGCAACTGGATGGTCACCGTGCGGCCCCCGCGGGAGGTGCTCAACTCGGGGGTGTAGCCCCACTGGTCCAGCAGGTCGACCATGTCGCCGACCTTCGCCAGCCAGGCACCGGCGGTCGTCGCCGGACGGTCGGAGGCCCGCTCGGGGACCGAATGCCGCAGCGCCCACTGCCGCCCGGCCTCATGCGGGGACAGCGGTGCACCGCCGTCCTCCGGCCAGGACTGGGCGAGCAAGGCGGCGAGCACCCGGAAGTGGCGCTCGGAGTCCGGGGCGCGCAACCCGGCCTGTGGCGCGGCATACAACTTGCGCGGCCGGCCGGCCCGCGGGGTGCGCTCGAAGGCGGTGGTGAGGAAGCCCCCTTCGACGAGTTGGTCGAGGTGGAAGCGCGCCGTCGTCACGTGCACGCCGAGCAGATCGCCGATCTCGGCGGCGCTACGCCCGATCGGCACGCCTGAGGCAGCGTTGGCGAGGATCTCGTTGAGGTGCTCTACGATCCGCCGGCGCGCCGGGGAGGCCAAGACGGTCGTGGACTCGGCGGGCATCTGCACTCTCCGGATTTAACGGAACCTGGCTCCTCCTATCAAAGCACACCATCCGCGCCGCTCCGCCGGACCACCAAGGGCCAAAGTCCTTGTCACACATGTGATCATCGGTACACGATTTAGAGGAGGCTTCGAGTGATTGGTGGAGTGCGGGCACTCCGGGCCCGGGTGCACAGTCTATAGACAGCAGCGTATGGACTGATTTAAAGGAATACAAGGACGTGGTCGGCATGGCAACCCTCACCACCGCGACGCGGGAGCGTTCTGTCGAGGTCGTCGCCCCCGTGCACGACACCGGGCGCGGCGCGAGCCGAGTGCTGATGATGTCGACGCTCGCCTTCACGGTGATGTTCGCCGTCTGGCTGATGTTCGGCATCCTGGGCATCCCGATCCAGAAGGAGCTCGGGCTCACCGACGTCGAGCTGTCCTGGATCACCGCGGTCGCGGTGCTCAACGGCTCGATCTGGCGGCTGCCGGCCGGCATGCTCACCGACCGTATCGGTGGGCGCAAGGTGACCATCTTCATGCTCGCGACCACCGCGATCCCGGCCTTCTTCGTCGCCAAGGCCAACAGCTATGTGATGTTGCTCATCCTCGCCTTCCTCGTCGGCTTCGCCGGCAACCTCTTCTCGGTCGGGATCGCCTGGAACGCGGCCTGGTACGGCCGGCGCCGGCAGGGTTTCGCGCTCGGGGTCTTCGGGGCCGGCAACGTCGGCGCGTCGGTCACCAAGTTCATCGGCCCGCCGCTCATCCTCGGCACCGCGGGGATGACCTTCCCGATGGCCATCCAAGGCGGCTGGCGGATCGTGCCGGTCATCTACTCGGTGCTGCTGCTCACGCTGGCCGTCGGCACCTACTTCGTCGTGCCCCGCCGCGACCGGATGCCCGGGGCCAGCAAGCCGATCCGCGAGATGCTCCAGCCGCTGCGTCAGGTGCGGGTGTGGCGCTTCAGCCTCTACTACGTCGCCGTCTTCGGCGCGTACGTCGCGTTGTCGGCCTGGCTGCCGAAGTACTACGTCGACAACTTCGGGGTCGACCTGTGGAGCGCCGCCCTGCTCACCGCCACGTTCATCTTCCCCGCCTCACTGCTGCGCCCGCTGGGTGGTTGGGTGTCCGACCGGATCGGCGCCCGCAAGGTCATGTACCTCACCTTCACCGTCATGCTGATCACCAGCGGTGTGCTCATGATGCCCAACGGGCACATCGTCATCGCCCACCCAGACGGCCACCAGACCCAGCACCTTGCGTATGCCATCGGCCTGGTGCCCTTCGCCGTGCTCGTCTTCCTGCTCGGCTGCGCAATGGGCATCGGCAAGGCCGCCGTCTACAAGCACATCCCCGAGTACTTCCCCGACAACGTCGGCTCCGTCGGCGGGCTGGTCGGCATGCTCGGTGGGCTCGGCGGCTTCTTCCTGCCGCCGCTGTTCGCCTACTCCAAGCAATGGACCGGCTTCCCCTCGAGCACCTTCTTCTGCTTGTTCCTGCTCACCCTCGTGTGCGCCGTGTGGATGCACGCGACGGTCGTGCACATGCTCCACCACGGCTCACCCGAGCTCGCCGACCACTTCGACACCGAGCACGTCACGACCCGCGCCTGACCGCCGACCCGCCGGCCCGCCTGACCGCCCGCCCGAGCCGGCCCAACGGCATACCCGATTCTGAAAAGCCTTGACAGAAGTGGAGATCCGCCGATGAGCGCAGTGACCGGCACCCGCAAGGGCGAGTGGCTGCAGTCGTGGGACCCAGAGGACGAAGCCAGTTGGGACAAGCGCCTGGCGTGGCAGACCCTGTGGGTCACCACCTTCACGCTGACCATGTGCTTCGTCGCCTGGTTCCTGCCGAGCGCGATCGTGCCCAAGCTCAACGCCCTCGGCTACACCTTCACGAAGGACCAGTTGTATTGGCTGGCAGCGATTCCCGGCCTGTCCGGTGGGTTGCTGAGGCTGGTGTGGATGGTCCTGCCGCCGATCATGGGCACCCGCAAGATGGTGGCCGCGACGACCGCGCTGCTGTTCTTCCCGCTGCTGGGCTGGGGGGTGCGGGTGCAGAGCCCGACCGCCCCCTACTGGGAGCTGTTGGTGCTGGCCTTCCTCGCCGGCATCGGCGGTGGCGCCTTCTCCGGCTTCATGCCCTCCACGTCCTACTTCTTCCCGCGGCGCATGCAGGGCACCGCGTTGGGGCTGCAGGCGGGCATCGGCAACTTCGGGGTGTCGCTCGTGCAGCTGCTCACCCCGTGGCTCATCGGCTTCGGCATGGTGGGCTTCCTCGGCGGCTCGCAGCAGATGAAGGTGCCGGGCAAACCCGATGTCTCCGTGTGGTATCAGAACGCCGCCTTCTTCTACATCCCGTTCATCCTGATCGGCTCGTTCATCGCGTGGACGATGCTGCGCTCGGTGCCGATCAAGGCCAACATCCGCCAACAGTTCGACATCTTCGGCAACCAGGACGCCTGGTGGATGACGCTGCTCTACATCATGACCTTCGGCACCTTCTCCGGCCTGTCCGCCCAGTTCGGCCTGCTCATGACCAACCTCTACGGCAGCGGTAACGCGGCCATCGTCCGGGGCACCGGTGCCACCGCCCAGATGCTCATCGCCGGGTATGCCGTGCCCGACCCGGTGAAGTACGTCTTCCTCGGCCCGCTCATCGGCGCCGGCGCGCGCGTGCTCTTCTCGCCGCTGACCGACCGGATGGGTGGGGCCAGGTGGTCGCTCGTCTCCGGCCTGGGCCTCATCGCCTCGATCCTGTGGACGATCCCGGCGCTCACCCCCGACCTCTCCTCGGCCACCGCGTTGCAGGGCGGCTTCGACCGATTCCTCTGGGGGATGCTCGCGATCTTCCTCTTCGCCGGCATCGGCAACGCCTCGACCTTCAAGCAGATGCCGATGATCTTCGAGCGCCGTCAGGCCGGTGGAGTGATCGGCTGGACCGGAGCGATCGCCGCTTTCGGGCCGTTCCTCTTCGGCGTCGGCCTCACCCTCATGTCGGCCACCACCTTCTACACGATCGGTGTGGTCTGGGCGGTCATGTGCGTCGTGCTCACCTGGTGGCGCTACGCGCGCCCAGGCGCAGCCAAGCCGAGCTGAGGCCGAGCGGGTAGCGCCCGCCACGCCCCAGCCGATCGAGATCCGACCGCTCTGGTATGCCGCGCCACGCGGCATACCAGACTCGTGTGTTGCCGTCCCGTCGTCTCAAGCTCGCGGTGAGTTGGCGCAGTAGCCATCTCGTGGCATGGTGCGGTTCGCTGCCGTTCGCGTGCATGGCGTGGGCAGCGGGTATGCCGCAGGGTCGCCGACCGGCGACGGTCCAGAGGAGTTCGTGGTGCAGATGGTCCGACCCGGGTCCGCTCGACGGGTGACCGGTTTCCTCGTGGCGTGGGTGCTCGCAGGCGGGCTCGTCGGCTGCGCCGCGGCCGAGGCGCCCGCCCCGGCGTCCCCCACGACGGCGGGCAGCCCCGCGCGGGCCACCTTGGCGCAGCTCACGGCGGCCGACGCGAAGCTCACGGTGACCGGCGACAGCGCGCTGCTCACCGCGACGATCGTCAACGGGACCGGCACGGAGCTCACGTTGCGCGCCATCGCATGCACGTGCGCCGCCACGGTGCAGCTGGGCACCCGGGGAGCCACCGACGGGCAGCTCACCCCGCTGTCCAAGAACCCGTCGGTCCCGGCCGGCGGCTCCCTCACGATCGGCACCGACGTCGTGGTCCGGCTCTCCGGCCTGCATGCCGGGCTCGTCGACGGCCAGCAGGTCGGCTTCGTCGCCTACTTCGCCCAGGCCGGGCAGACCGCCCAGGCCGACCTCAAGGCCACCGTGCTGCTCGCGCCCCGGGCGACGACGGCGCCGACCACGACCGCGAAGACCACCCGCCGCCCCTCGGCGACGAAGCGCTGAACGGACAGCTCTGACACCGGTGCAGCCGCCGACTCGGGCCCGGCGTAGGGTCGAAGTGTCGGCCCGGTCGTGGCCGGCAGGGTCGGCCGAGCGCGGGGGTATGCCGCGCAGCAGGTGAGCGAGACATGGCAACGAATCCTTGTCGCACCAAAGAACTGGACATCGCCCTGGATGCCGCGCGGATCGCGTGGGAGCGGTATGTCCTCGCACGCGTGAAGATCACCCAACTGCTCGAGGCGATGCGCGGCGACCACGCCGGCGAGGACCTTCGCTGGGCGGCCGAGCTCGGCGCCGTGACGGAGTTCGCCGGGCAGCTGTTCGATGCGCTCGAGCAGGGGCCGAAGGTCGGCGGACTGCTCGGGTCGCTCGGCAAGGCGGTGTCGATGATCGCCGACCACTACGCCGACGAGGCCGCGGCCGAGGCCAAGCAGCGCGAACGGCTGGCCCAGCTGATGACCCTCCTCAAGGAACTGGAGCTCGCGGTGCGCGACTTCGTCAACCGGCGGGAGGCGGCGCGGGCGCTCTTCGAGGCGTATTGGACGTGCACCGGGCGCTTGCGGCCACGCGGGCTCGAGCTGTGGGTCGAGACCGAGGGCACGATGCGCGGGGCCCTGGCCACGGCCGTGATGCAGCGCACCTGGGCCGCCCAGCTCACCCTCGAGCCGAAGACCCCGGACCGCAAGGAGACCTACTACGCCCGGTTCGCCAGGTGGCTCGCCGACCCCACGTTGCAGGAGGAGCTCACCGGTGAAGGCCGGGTCACGTCGGCGATGCCGAAGTACCAGTGGGCGGCGGCCAAGCCGGGCGTCTCGGTCAAGGCGGCCAAGCCGGCCTTCTCCGGTGGGCCACTGCAGTTGAAAGGCATGGTGCTGTGGTACCGCAGTGATCCGGCGCGGGCCTCTGTGGCGGTCCGATCCTCCGGCGAGCAGACGGTGACCTTGCAGGTGACCGCGACCGTGCAGGGCCGGACGAACCGGATGGGCGGTGACCAGGCGCTGCACGACCTGCTGAAACAGCAGCTGCTCCTACATGGGATCGGCGGCAAGACCGTTGCAGCCCAGTGGGTTCCGGCGCAGCGACGGTTCGAGTTCGACGATCGCAGGCAGAGCGCCGCCGGGCACACGCACTGCCGGGTGGTGTTGCGGGCCCCTGGGACGTAGCCGCGGCCGCGGCATACCGGAGCCGGTCCGAGGTGCTACCAGGAGGTGCCCTCGAACTCGTGGTCGGGCAACTCACGCAGCAGCCCTCGATACGAATGTGCCACGGGCAGGCCGTGATTGATGACCGCATCGACCTTCTCGGCGATGCGCATCTCGACGCCGTGCTGGCGGGCCAACTCCATGACGACCGATGCGGTCTTCACGCCCTCGGCGACCTGCTTGAGCTCGGTCGCGATCTCGGCGAGCGTCTTGCCCTCGGCGAGCATCATGCCGGTGCGCCGGTTGCGGCTGTGCGGGCTCGTGCACGTGACGATGAGGTCACCCATGCCGGCCAGGCCCGAGAAGGTCACCTGCTGGCCGCCCATCGCCTCACCGAGCCGGGACAGCTCTCGCAGCGATCGGGTGATGACCATGGAGCGCGTGTTGTCGCCCGCGCGTAGCCCGTCGCCCATGCCGGTGGCGATGGCGAAGACGTTCTTGAGTGCCCCGCCGACCTCCGCGCCGATGACGTCGGTTGTCGTGTAGACCCGGAACGTGTGATAGCTCAGCAACCGCTGCAGGGCCTCGGAGAGATGTTGGTCGGGCATCGCGAGGGTGGCGGCTGCGGCATACCCCGCGACGATCTCGCGCGCGATGTTGGGGCCGTTGAGGACGCCCACCGGATGCCCGGGCAGCACCTGCGAGACCACCTCGGTGATCCGCAGCCTGGTGCCCTGCTCGAGTCCCTTGACGAGCGAGACGACCGGCACCCACGGGCGCAGGTGCTCGGCGGCCTGCTCGAGCACGGTGCGGCAGCTGTGCGAGGGGATGCCGAGGACGAGCACATCGGCATACGTGATCGCCTCTTCGAGATCGGTCGTGGCGCGCAGCCGACGGTGCAGCGACCACTCCGGCAGATAGCGCTCGTTGCAGTGCCGCTCGTTGATGCCCTCGACCGTCGCCGCGTCGCGCGCCCACAACAGGGTCGGCGTGTTGCGCACCGCGATGTTGGCCACCGCCGTGCCCCAGGAACCGCCGCCGAGCACCGTGACCTGGGGTTGGCGCATGCGAGACTCCTTCGTCCGGGATGACGAGTGCATTGTGTCCTGTCCGGGCGCTCCGCGGCACGACAACGGCAGGCGTTTCCTGCCTGCCGGGTGCCCCGGGGCGGTCCGCGCCCGCCGATCGCCGCAGACGCACCAGTGGGGGGACTGCGCCGCGGTCGTCATCGTATACCCACCGGGGGTATGCTGAACGGGTCGAGCTGTGTCCGGCACGAGCTGAGGAGGACCTTTGAGCACCCAGAGCTTCCAGGTGGACGGCATGACCTGCGGCCACTGTGCCAACCATGTGCGCGGCGAGTTGGAGGCGGTCGCCGGCGTCACCGAAGTGATCGTCGACCTCGTCGCCGGTGGCACCTCGACGGTGTCCGTGCAGGCTGATCACGAGCTCACCGACGCCGAGATCACCGCGGCGTTGGAGGAGGCGGGCAGCTACACGCTCGTGGGGCGCTGACCCAGCAGGCAGCGACCCGACCCGACGGCCTCGTCGAGACCCAGCTCGTCGTCGGGGGGATGACCTGCGCCTCCTGTTCGACGCGGGTCGAGAAGAAGCTCGGCAAACTCGACGGCGTCACGGCGGCGGTCAACTACGCGACGGGCAAGGCCTTCGTGGTGCATCCTGCGGCGATCGACCCACTGCGGCTCGTCGCGACTGTGGAGGCGACCGGCTACACCGCCCACCCGGTGGCACCCTCGGCTGCTGGCGCGGCCGGGCCAGCCGAGGGTGATGACGACGAGCGGGAGGCCGAGCACAACGAGGCCGTGCGCCGCAGGCTGGTCCTGGCCATCGCGTTCACCGTGCCGGTCGTCGCGGTGTCGATGGTGCCGGCGCTGCAGGTGCACGGCTGGCCCTGGCTGGCGTTCGCGCTGACCACTCCCGTCGTCGCATGGTGCGCGTGGCCCTTCCACCGCGCCACGATCGTCAACCTGCGCCATGGCGCGACGACGATGGACACGCTCGTCTCGGGCGGGGTGCTCGCGGCATACCTGTGGTCGGTGTGGATGCTGCTCGGCGCCGGCGAGCACGGGCACTACTACTTCGAGACGGCCGCGGCGATCACCACCTTCCTGCTTGCCGGCCGGTATGCCGAGGCCCGCGCGAAGCGCCGCTCGGGCGCCGCGCTGCGGGCCTTGCTGCATCTGGGTGCCAAGGACGTTGCGCTGCTGCGCGGCGGCGTGGAGCTGCGGGTGCCCGTGTCGCAGTTGCTCGCCGGTGACGAGTTCGTCGTGCGGCCGGGGGAGAAGGTCGCGACCGACGGGGTCGTCGTGAGTGGCGAGTCCGCGGTCGATGCGTCGCTGCTCACCGGAGAGCCCGTGCCGGTCGAAGTGGGCCCCGGTGACCCGGTGACCGGCGCAACGGTGAACACCTCGGGGCGGCTCGTGGTGCGCGCGACGAGGGTGGGCGCCGACACCCAATTGGCGCAGATGGCCCGGCTGGTCGAGGCGGCCCAGTCGGGCAAGGCGCAGGTGCAGCGGCTCGCCGACCGGGTGTCGGCGGTGTTCGTGCCCGTCGTCATCGGGCTGGCCCTGCTCACCCTGGCCGGGTGGCTGCTCACCGGTCACTCGGTCGAGGCGGCCTTCACGTCGGCGGTGGCGGTGCTCGTCATCGCCTGCCCGTGCGCCCTCGGCCTGGCCACCCCCACGGCACTGCTCGTCGGCACCGGCCGCGGCGCGCAGTTGGGCATCCTCATCAAGGGCCCGCAGGTGCTGGAGTCCACCCGCCGGATCGACACCATCGTGCTGGACAAGACCGGCACCGTCACCACCGGTCGGATGGCCCTCGTGGGCCGGTATGCCGCGCCCGGCGAGTCCGTCGCGGACGTCCTGGCCATGGCCGGGGCGGTCGAGGCAGCCTCGGAACACCCCATTGCCCTGGCCATCGCGGTCGCCGCCACGGCTGCCGCCGACGAGCCCGGGCCGGTCCCCATCGACGACTTCCGCAGCCACGAAGGCCGCGGCGTGACGGCCACGGTGCCGGGTGGCCGCGTCGTGCGAGTGGGGCGGCGGGACTTCGTCGCGGAGCAGGCGGCTGTCCCGCAGCACCCGGCCACCGGGTCTGCAGGGCGCGGCGGCGACGCGCACCCCGAGGCGCGGTTCCGCGAGCTGGAGACGCTGGTGCAGGCCGACACCGACCTCGGCCGCACGCCGGTCTGGGTCGGCTGGGACGGGCAGCTGCGGGGTGCCCTCGTCGTGGCCGACACCGTCAAGCCGACGTCCGCGGACGCAGTGCGCCGCTTCCGCGAGCTCGGGATGCGACCGGTGCTGCTCACCGGCGACAACGCCCGGGCCGCGGCCGCGGTCGCGGCGCAGATCGGCATACCGGAGCAGGATGTCCGCGCCCAGGTGCTGCCCGCCGACAAGGTGGCCACCGTCGCGGCGCTGCAACGGGACGGGCGGGTCGTGGCGATGGTCGGTGACGGCGTCAACGATGCCGCGGCGCTGGCCCAGGCCGACCTGGGCATCGCCATCGGCACCGGCAGCGACGTCGCCATCGAGGCCTCCGACCTCACCCTCGTGCGGGGCGACCTGGTCGTCGCCGTCGATGCGGTGCGCCTGGCCCGGGCCACCCTGCGCACCATCCAGGGCAATCTCTTCTGGGCCTTCGCCTACAACGTCGCGGCCATCCCGCTCGCCGCGTTCGGGCAGCTCACCCCGATGATCGCCGGGGCCGCGATGGCCGGCTCGTCGGTCTTCGTCGTCACCAACAGCCTGCGGCTGCGCCGCTTTCGCCGGATTCGCGAGGTACCGTGACGGGCATGCGTCCCGTCCGTCACGACTGCATTCCCGGCACTGCGCGGCTGACCTCGATGGCCATCGGGGTCGTGGTAGCCGGCTTCGTCACGGGGCTGGCCGCCTGCACCGGGTCGAGTCCAGGTGGGTCCGGCGCCGGCAGCGCGACGCCCCCGACCAGCGCCACCGCCTCCGGGGTGTCGACCGGAGCCTCGAGCGGATCGGCCTCGACCGGCGGCCCATCGAGCGGCGGCGCGACCACGCCGACACCCACCGACCTGCGCACCGAGCTGGTGACACCGACCGGGAAACCCACCGTGAATCCCTCGGGCACGGCCCCGGGGCCGGACCCGACCGGCATACCGACCACCGCCGTCGTCGACCCCGCACTGGCGCCCTATGTGGGCCTGGCCACGAGCGACCTGGCCGCCCGGCTGGGCGTCCCCGCGGACGGGATCGAGATCGTCACCGCCATCACCGTCACCTGGCCGGACACCTCCCTGGGCTGCCCGAAGCCGGGCATGAGCTACCCGCAGACCCCCGTCGACGGAGCGATGATCGTGCTCCGGGCCGGCGGCAAGGATTACGGTTACCGAGCCGGTGGGGACAAGAAACCCTTCCTCTGCGAGCTGTAGCGGTTAGTTCCTGTGGCGGATGTCACCACCCGGGCGTAGCCTCGCCCCGGGTCGCCGCATTGCGACAGACCCTCGGGTGGTCTGGCACCGCCCGTCGTCCACGCGAAGGGGAAGGACGTTTCATGCGACGACGCATGGCAATGACAGGGGTCATCGCGCTCACCGCCGCAGCGCTGCCCGCTCTCTCCGTCACCACACCGGCCTACGCCGCCGGCAAGGGCCCGGTCGGTAGCTACATCGTCGTGATGCGCAGCGACCCGTTGGTCCGATCCGTGACGACCCGGCAGCTGGGCACCCCGCAGGCCAAGGGCCGCCGGGGGGCGATGAGCGCCGAGCACGCCAAGGTGGTCGCCAACGTCGGCCTGCCGGCCACGGCGAAGGTCGCCGACTACACGAACTCGCTCAACGGCTTCGCGGTGCGCGCCACCAAGGAGCAGGCGGCTCTGCTGGCCAAGCAGGCCGACGTCGCCCTCGTCATGAAGGACGAGTTGCGCCAGAAGGCCGCGGTCGCCGACGACCAGCAGTTCGGCACGATCCGCGTCGGCGCGACGGGGCTCTACGACTTCCTCGGTCTGGACGGCCGCGGCGAGGCCTGGTCGCAAGGGTTGACCGGTGAGGGCGTCACCGTCGGCGTCATCGACACCGGCATCTGGCCGGAGCACCCGAGTTTCGCCGACGACGGCAGTTACCCGGCGCACGCGCCGCTCGACGACTCGACGCGCTCCGCCTGCGACTTCGGCAACACCGCACACAACGCCAACGACGTGGCGTTCACCTGCAACAACAAGCTCGTCGGCGCCCGCGCCTTCCTCGACACCTACAAGGCCAACACGGGGCTGACCGCCGACGAGTTCGACTCGGCCCGCGACGACGACGGCCACGGCACGCACACCGCCTCCACGGCCGCCGGCAACCGCAACGTGCCCGCACGGGTCTTCGGCGTCTACAAAGGACGCACCTCGGGCATCGCCCCGCGCGCGCAGGTGATCGCCTACAAGGCGCTCGGTGACGGGGGCGGCTACACCTCCGACCTGGTCGCCGCCATCGACCAGGCCGTGGCCGACGGCGTGCAGGTCATCAACTACTCGATCGGTGGCGGCGCCGCCACGGTCAGCCCGGACACCCTCTCCTTCCTCTTCGCGGCCGACGCCGGTGTCTATGCCGCGGTCTCCGCGGGCAACAACGGCCCCGCCGCCGCGACGATCGGCGGCCCGGCCGACGTGCCGTGGGTGACCTCCGTCGGCGCGAACACGCACCCGACCTTCTACCAGGGTCTGATCATCGCCGGTGGGCTGATCCTGCGCGGCGCGTCGATCACCCGCAGCAGCGTCCCGGCCCGCTTCGTCGACGCGGCCACGGCCGGCAACGAACTGTGCCTGGCCGATTCGCTCGATCCGGCCAAGGTCACCGGCGCCATCGTCGTGTGCAAGCGCGGCGGCAACGGGCGCATCGCCAAGAGCGCCGAGGTGCAACGAGCCGGCGGCGTGGGCATGGTGCTCTACAACGCGGTGGACGTCGACACGCTCTTCAGCGACAACTTCTTCGTGCCCTCGGTGATGATCGACAACGCCCCCGGCCTGCGGCTCAAGGCCTGGATCGCCAGCCACAGCAGCCGTCCGTACGGGATGCTCGTCAACATCGGCGTGGGCCGCGCGCCGTTCTATTCGCCGACGATGGCCTACTTCTCCTCGCGCGGCGAGAACCCGACGGCGGGCGACATCATCAAGCCCGACGTCACCGCGCCCGGTGTGCAGATCCTCGCCGGCGCCACCCCGTATCCCACACCCGGCGCCGAACCGGCCGGCCAGCTCTTCCAAGCGATCGCCGGCACCTCGATGTCCAGCCCGGTCGTCGCCGGCGAATACGCCCTGCTGCGCCAGGCGCACCCCGACTGGTCGCCCGCCGCAGCCAAGTCCGCGTTGATGACGACGGCCTTCACGCGGGTGCGGGACAACGATCGGGTCACCCAGGCCGGGCCCTTCGCGATGGGCGCGGGCATGGCCCGGGTGGGCGAGCCCGGTCACAAGGGCTCGGCCTTCTCTCCTGGTCTGGTCTACGACGCCGGCCTCAACGACTACCTCGGCTTCCTGTGCGCCGAGGGGCGGGAGGCCTTCGGCAACCCCGACGCCACGTGCGCACGGCTCGCGGCCGCGGGAGTGCCCACCCGTGCGGCCGACCTCAACCTGGCCTCCATCGGTATCGAGGCTGTGCCCGGATCGGCCACCGTCACGCGCACCGTCACGAGTGTCGCGGATGCCACGGTGACCTTCCGCGCGCGGGTCGAGGCACCGGCCGGCTACCGGGTGACGGTCACCCCGAACCGGCTCACGCTGGCCCCGGGCGCCACCGCGCAGTTCACGGTGACCATCACGAACGACGGCACCGCCCCGTTGGGCACCTGGCGCACCGGCGCCCTCACCTGGGTCGGCGGCGACTATGCCGCGCGTAGCCCGATCGCCGTCAAGGCGGTGGCGCTGGCTGCTCCCTCCGCGGTGTCCGGCACCGGAGTCAGCGGGACGGCCTCCGTCCCGGTCCAGTTCGGCTTCGCGGGGGCCTACACGGCCACCGCCGAAGGGCTTCTCGCCGCCACCCACACCCCGGGCACTGTTGCCCAAGACCCCGACCAGACCTATCCCAGTGCCGATGACGGTGCCGGTGTGGTGAGCGTGCCGTTCACCCTCACGGGCGTGGGTGTGGCTCGTTGGGCCTTGGATCTGCCGGGTGACACCGACCTGGACCTCTACTTGCTCGGCCCCGACGGCACCGAGGTCGCCCGCAGCGCCGGCGGTGGCACTCACGAGCTGATCCAGCTCGACGCACCCGCCGACGGCACCTACACGATGGTCGTGCACGGTTGGGCGGTGGGGGCCACCCCGCTGGACTTCGACCTGCGCAGCTGGCTGGTGCCCGTCGACGACGGTGACGGCAGCCTCACCGTCAGCAGCGGCGGCTCGACCGCAGCCACCGTCGGTGGGTCCCACACCGTGCAGCTCGCCTGGGCCGGGCTCACCGCGGGTGAGAGCTACCTCGGTGCGGTGACCCACCGCAACGGCTCGACGGTGCTCAGCCGCACCCTCGTGAGCGTCACCGGATGACGGCTCCCCGGCCCGGGTGCCGGCCCCACAGGGCCGGCCTCGGGCCTGGATCGGCCGGCTGATCGACCCCCCGCGGCGGCATACCGGACGGTATGCCGCCGCGGTGCGTTGTGGCGTGAGGTGTGCCACCCTCCCGTCCACGCACCGGCGCCACTAGCCTCGGGGGCATGAGCATCCCTTGTGTGACGGTGGGCTCCGGCGCCCACCACGTCTTCGTCCTTCATGGCTGGTTCGGCTCCTCCGACGGGTGGGGCCTGTTCCCGAGCTACCTCGACGGGTCCCGATTCACCTACCACTTCACCGACAACCGGGGCTATGGCGCCCGGATGGGTGAGACCGGCGACTACACCCTCGACGAGGTCGCGGCAGACGTGCTCGCTCTCGCCGACTCCCTCGGCGCCCGGACCTTCTCGCTGGTCGGGCACTCGATGGGCGGCGCCGAGGTGCTGCGGGTGCTGGCCAAGGCCCCCGAGCGAGTGCGCAAGCTCGTTGCCCTCACCCCCGTCGGAGCGGCGCCGACACCCCTGGACGAGGCCGGCCACGACCTCTTCTTCGGCGCCCCCGACGAGGCCGGCAAGCGCTTCGGGATCATCGACTTCACCACCGGCAACCGCAACACCGCCACCTGGGTGCAGTCGGTCGTGGACCACTCGCTGACCCACTCCACGGTCGAGGGCTTCCGCGGCGCGCTCGTGGCCTGGGTGTCCCCGGACTTCCTCGACGAGGTCGCCGGCAACGACACCCCGATCCTCGTCGTGCCCGGCGAGCACGACCCGGCGCTCGGCCTCGCCACCGTCGAGCAGACCTGGGCACCGCACTTCCCGAACTGCACCATCGAGGTGATGCCGAACGCCGGGCACTATCCGATGTTCGAGACACCGGTCCAATTGGCCACGGTCATCGAGCGATTCCTCGCCGACTGACCGCCGATGACCGGTCGGGCGAGGTCCGCCGGGGCCTCGGGGGCGCAGGCCTCCGAGGGCCCGGCGCCCGCCGACGCGCGGGCGCGGGTCGACGCGGCATACGCGCTGCTCGGCGACGCCGAACGGGAGGCGACCCGGGTCGTGCACGACCCGGCCACCTACACCCGGCAGGTCCCGTATGCCGCGCTCGCGGCCCTGCGGGAACGGCACGGGGTCGTCCCGGTCACCGAGCCCGACCTGCCGGGTTGGCCTGCTGGGAGCGGGTATTGGCTGGTGCTGCGACACGCCGACGTCGACCGGGTGCTCAAGGACCCCGCGACCTTCTCGTCGGCGCTCGGCGGCACCCAGATGCGCGACCCGCGCACCGAGGAGGATCTCGCCTACGTCCGGCGGATGATGCTCAACATGGACCCGCCGGAGCACTCCCGGCTGCGTAAGCTGCTCGCGAAGTCGTTCACCCCCAAGGCGATCGGGGCCCTCGAGGCCCAGGTGCAGGGGCATGTCGACGGCATCCTGGACCGGATGCGCGCGGGCGGCACCGTCGGTGCAGACGGAACTGCCTGGGGCACCACCGATTTCGCCAAGGACGTCTCGGCCGACCTGCCCCTGCTCACCCTTGCCGACGTCATGGGGGTGCCGGCGCAGGACCGTTGGTTGATGTTCGACTGGGCCAACCGGGTCATCGGTTGGCAGGACCCGGACTACCGGGTGTCGGCCTTCTTCGACCCGGCCGGCGCGACCGAGATGGGCCGCGCGGCATACGCATTGCGCCCGGAGCCCGGGCCCGACGGGCTGCTGCCCGACCCACGAAGCCGGGCCGGCATGCCCGACCTCTACGCCTACGCCCACGCGCTGGGCACCCTGCGGCGGGAACAGCCGGCCGGCGGCAGCGGCGAGGACGTCATGTCGATCCTCATGCGCCAACGCGACGATCTCGGCGGCTCGGTGACCGTCGAGGAGTTCGAGAACCTCTTCTGGCTCTTCGCCGTCGCCGGCAACGAGACGACCCGCAACGGGATGCCTGGCGGTCTCGTCGGAGTGCTCGGCGACGACGACGCGCAGCGCCAGCTGCGGGCCGACCCGGCGTTGATCCCGCAAGCCGTCGAGGAGATGTTGCGGTGGTGGACCCCGGTGATGACGTTCCGGCGCACCGCGACCCGCGACGCCGAGCTGTCAGGGGTGAGCCTGCAACGTGGCGACAAGGTCGTCGTGTCCTTCGCGTCGGCGAATCGTGACCCCGAGGTCTTCGACGACCCGGACTGCTTCGACATCCACCGCGAGAACGCCAGACGACACCTGGCCTTCGGCGCCGGCCCGCATGTCTGCCTCGGGGCGTGGCTGGCCCGGTCGATGATGACGACGATGTTCACCGAACTCTTCGCGCGCACCAGCTGGCTCGAAGCGGCCGGTGAACCGGTGTGGTTGCAGTCCAACTTCCAACGAGGCGTCAAACGCCTCCCGATCACCTGGCGGTGACCCGATGCCAACGGACCTGGCGACGTGGCGAGGGGAGCTCGCAGCAGCGGTAGCGGCGGTCGAGGCGGCCGGGGTGCGGGTCGCGCTGGAGGTGCGCCGACCGGACACCGTGCGCTACGGGCATCGTGCCGACGAACCGGCCCGGGCGTTGACGACGGTCAAGCTGGGGGTGTTGGCGGAGCTGTTCCGCCAGGCCGACGCCGGCCTGCTCTCGTTGGACCAGGTGCACCGGTTGCGCGCCGCGGCGACCCCGGCCCGCGCCGGGATCCTGGAACACCTGCACGACGGGCTCGAACTCACCCTCGGTGACCTCGCAGCCCTCATGACCGTCGCCTCCGATGCCGCCGCCGCCGACCTGCTCGTCGAACGGCTCGGCTCGGACGCCGTGCACACCGGGTTGCGCCGGATGGGGCTCACCCGCACCGCCCTCGGCAGCCGCTTCGGCGAGTCGCCCGATGCCCAGGACGCCGGCGAACCGGGTCAGGCGGAAGAGCCCGGTGACGGCGAATCGGTGACCACCGCACAGGAACTCGTGGCCCTACTCGCCGCGCTCGTCGAAGGCACCGCCACGACGCCGGCATCAGCCCGGCGGATCACGTCGTTGCTGCGGGCCGCTCCCGTCACCCGCGGCTCGGCCCGCCACCTGCCCGCCGAGATCGGCCGCGGCGGCAAGGACGCCGCGCGCGCCCGGGTCGTGGCCGACGTGCTCTTCGCCGATCTGCCCGACGGGCGGCTCTACCTCGCCGTGCTGCTCGACGGGGTGGCCGACGAGGTCGAGGGCGAGCGACTCGTCGCGGATCTGGCCCGGGTGGCCTGCGGCTTCTGACCCGGCTGCTGACCAAGGCGGTCATCCGGTATGCCGGGGCCCAGGAGGACTACGCTCGGGGCGACGCTCGGGGAGAGCGGGCGGCATACCGGAGAGCGGAGGACGCAATGACGCAGGTGAGCGACCCGACCCGGGAGAGTGCGACCTCATCGGTGACGGCCGGATCGACGGCGCCGAGCAGCTTCACGCTGCCGATCGACGGGCCCAGCGTCATCGCCCACGACCGGGCGCATGTCTTCCATCCGTGGGCCATGCAGCAGGGCGTGCGTCAGCCGGTGGCTCGGGCCGAGGGCAGTCGCTTCTGGGACTTCGACGGGCGGGAGTTCATCGACTTCTCCTCCGGGCTCGTGCACGCCAACCTCGGCTACGGACACCCGGGGATGATCGCCGCCATCCAGGAGCAGGTCGGGCGGATCGCCACCTTCGCGCCCGGTTTCGCCATGGACGTGCGCTCGGAGGCGGCCCGGCTCATCGCCGAGCGCGCCCCGGAGGGGCTCGACGTCGTCTTCTTCACCAATGGCGGCGCCGAGGCCACCGAGAACGCGATGCGGATGGCGCGGCTGGCGACCGGGCGGCACAAGGTGCTCGCGACCTACCGCAGCTACCACGGCGGCACCGCCGGGGCCGTGACGATGACCGGCGAACCGCGGCGCATCCCCAACGAGCCCGGCATCCCGGGGGTCGTGCACTTCTGGGGGCCCTACCCGTATCGCTCTGTCTTCCACAGTGATTCGCCGGAGCAGGAGTGCGAGCGGGCGCTGGCGCACCTGCGCGACATGATCATGGTCGAAGGCCCGCAGGCGATCGCCGCGATCATCCTGGAGAGCGTCGTGGGCACCAACGGCATCCTCGTGCCGCCGGACGGTTACCTCGCCGGGGTGCGCGAGATCTGCGACGAGCACGGCATCCTCTTCATCGCCGACGAGGTGATGGCCGGCTTCGGGCGCTGCGGCGAGTGGTTCGCGATCCAGCACTGGGGAGTGCGTCCGGATCTCATCACCTTCGCCAAGGGGGTGAACTCCGGCTATGTGCCCCTCGGTGGGGTGATCCTCTCCCACGAGGTCGCCGAGGTCTTCGCGCAGCGGGTCTACCCGGGTGGCTTGACCTATTCCGGGCACCCGTTGGCCTGCGGCTCCGCGGTCGCTTCGATCCAGATCTACGAGGCCGACGGGGTGCTGGAGCATGCCCGGATGCTCGGGCGCGACGTCATCGGTCCGGGCCTGGCGGAGCTGGCCGAACGGCATCCGAGCATCGGCGACGTGCGTGGGCTGGGAGTGTTCTGGGCCGTCGAGTTGGTGCGCGACCGGCATACCCGAGAGCCGTTGGTGCCGTTCAACGCCTCCGGCGAGGCGGCCCGGCCGATGGCCGAGTTCGCCGCCGCGTGCAAGGCCCGGGGGCTGTGGCCCTTCGTGCACTACAACCGCACCCATGTCGTGCCGCCGATCGTGACCAGCCCCGCCGACCTGCGCGAAGGCCTGGCCCGGCTCGACGAGGCACTCACCGTGGCTGACGGTTACGTCCGCTCCTAGCCGGCCCGATGGCCAGCTGCACCTTCCACCCCGGTCGCGACACCCTCGTCGGGTGCACTCGCTGCGCTCGGCCGGCCTGCCCCGAGTGCCTCGTCGTCGCCCCGGTCGGCATGCAATGCCGCGCCTGCGTCGCGGGACTGCCCACCGACCGACCGCTCACTGGTCGCGAGAGCGCCGCACTGCGCCGCGGTTCCGGTGGCCGGGCCGGCCGGGGGCGGCGCCGGCCCGGCTGGGTGTTCTACGCACTCGTCGGGCTCTTCGTCGCGGCGGCGACCACCCTGTATGCCGTCTCCGCCAACCTCGGGTGGTACTCGCTCCAAGCGATCCCCACCGGGTTGCGCATCCTGGGCACCGGTGTCGTCATCATCGGCGCAGTCCTTTCGGTCACGCTGCACGAGTGGGGGCATGCGATCGTCGCCCTGCGCGGCGGCGACCACACCGTCGTCGAGAAGGGCTACCTCACGCTCGACCCGCGCAAGTACGCCGACCCGCTGCTGTCCATCGCGATGCCTGTCGTCTTCCTGCTCCTGGGCGGGCTGCCATTGCCCGGTGGGGCGGTCTGGATCGAGGAGCACCGGCTGCGTGGGCGATGGTGGCGCAGCGCGGTGTCACTGGCCGGGGTGGTGATGAACCTGCTCTTCGGGGTGCTCCTGGTCGGGCTCGTGCAGGTGACCCCGATCCGCGACGACCCCTCGCTCGGCGGAGCCTTGTCGTTCCTGGCCCTCATGCAGTTCTCGCTCGTGCTGCTCAACCTTCTGCCGGTGCCCGGCCTCGACGGCTACGGCGTGCTCGAACCACACCTGCCGCGCGGGCTGGCCGCCACTCTGGCCCCGATGCGCAGATTCGGGCTCATGCTCGTCTTCGCGCTCATCTGGTGGACGCCGGTGCTGGACGTCATCTGGCGCGGGGCCTGGGGAATCGGGCAGGCCGTCGGGCTCTCGGACCTGCTGGTGGCGGTCGGCGCGGAGCTCGCCGACCCGCGCTGGCAACGCTGAACGGCCCGCTCGTCACGCCGCGCGGCCGGGGTCCGCGGACATCATGGCGACCGAATCCCATCGGGGGGTGGGGCGGAAGCTGAGACTCTGCACGCGTATTGCGTGCAGAGTCTCAACGTTCGCGGGTCGGGGTGGTTGGCGCGTCCTCGTGGTTCGTCAGCAAGGTGCGCCCCTGGTCACCCTCTGCATCAGCTAGGGGCGGGTGCCAGTCCGGAAAACCACCGCGCGTCGGGCAGGATGGGGCGGTGTCCACGTCACCGGTCGTCGTCGTCGAGGTGGTCGAGCCACCCATCGCCGACCGAGTGCGTCGACCGTCGGACCTGTACTTCCTCGTCGTCTACCTGCTGATCGCGACCATCGCACTCACCCTGGGCAATCTCGCCGTCGGCACCACCGGGGCGCTGGAGGCCGATCTCACCGATGCCACCGCCCTGCTGCCCCGGCTGATCCTGCAGCTGCTGTCCTGGGTCGCCGGCTCCGGGGTGCTGTTGTTGCCGGTCGCCATCGGCATCGACCTGTTGGCCCGCTCCCGCGGCTGGCAGCTCACCCAGGCGTTGCTCACCGCCGGGGTGGCGGCGCTGCTCGCGGTGCTCATCAAGGCCGCGATCCAGGAGGATCAGTTCACCCGGGTGCTGGCCGCGTTGACCCGCCCGAGCCGTCTGTCGGGTCGCACCAATGCCCTCGACGTGCTCGTCGTCGCACTCGTCGCGCTCGTCGTCGTCGCCAATCTCTCCGGACGCCGGTGGCTGGCGCCGCTTGCGCCGCTGGTCATCGGCTCGCTCATGGTCACGGCGTTCCTGGCGGGGGCGACGACCGCGCTGGCGCTGCTGTGCTCATTCCTGCTCGGGGCCATCGTGGGGCACGGGGCGCGCTACCTCTTCGGCACCTCGGCCACCCGAGCGCCGGGCACCGCTGTGGCCCGCGAGCTCATGGCCGCCGGAGTGGTGTTGCGCACGCTCACCCTTGTCGACGACTACGCAGACGGGGCCCGGCTCTACCACGCGAGCACCCCAGAGGGCGATCTCGACGTGCACGTCTTCGACCGCGACACCTTCGGCCTCGCCTCGGGCCGCAGGGTGTTGGACCGGCTGCGGTTGCGTGGTGCCACCGCGCGCGGCCCGGCGCTGACCCTGCGAGCCGCCCTGGAGCACCGCAGCCTGCAGGCCCTGGCCCTCGGCTGGGCCGGCGTGCTGGCCCCCCGCCCGGTCGCGGTGTGCGAGGTCGACGGCGCGTCGGCGGCCATCGCGATGACCCGGGTCAACGGGGTCACCCTGCGGGAACTCGGCCCCACCCTCGACGAGGAGCAGGCCCGGGCCGTGCTGCGCCTGCTCACCGCGCTGCAGGACCATCGGATCGCCTTCCGCGGGTTGGACCGCGACAACATCGTGTGGTGCGGCGACGGGCAGGCGGGGCTGCGCAGCGTCGGTGACGGTGACGTGGGCGGCGACGACATCTCGCGGCGCTCCGACGGTGCGCAAGTGCTGGTCATGCTGGCACTGGCCCTCGGACCTCGTCGCGCGGTCGAGCTCGCCGTCGACGAGGCCGGGCCGGGCCGGGTCGCCAAGACGCTGCCCCTGCTCCAGCCGCTGGCGCTCGGTGCCGACCTGCGCACCGCTGCCAAGAGCCAGAAGGGTTTGCTCGACGACCTGCGCGACGAGGTGCTCGCCCTCGAAGGCAGCCAGGAGCAACCGGCCACGATCCAACTGCGGCGGTTCTCGATCAAGGGCCTGCTCACCGGGCTCGGGGCGGCCGTCGCGGCATACATCGTGCTGCCGCAGTTGGCCCAGGTCGACTTCGGAGCGGTCATCGAGAAGGCCGAATGGCATTGGGCGGTCGGCGCTTTGGTGGCCGCCGTGCTCACCTTCGTGGGAGCCTCGCTCGTGCTCACCGGGTCGGTGCCCACCCGGTTGCGATTCGTGCGCACCTTCATGACCCAGCTCGCGGTCGCCTTCAGTGGACTGCTCGCGCCCGCGGCGATCGGCAACATCGCGCTCAACACTCGCTACCTGCAACGGGCCGGTGT
>RRZT011021066.1_pt1 | contig 79802 bp, 81 predicted proteins | sample 2165551 | NCBI WGS metagenome assembly RRZT01 (sample SAMN10456910, study PRJNA506462) | wastewater metagenome | biome: wastewater; feature: sludge; material: wastewater sludge; isolation source: wastewater sludge with Escherichia coli K12::gfp cells carrying plasmid... | place: USA: Moscow, Idaho... | reverse complement strand
GTCGCCGGCGGCTTCGGCGTCGCGGTTGGCCTGGAGCCAGCGCTCGACCATGGCTTCGAGCTCGGCACGGGGGTAGGCGGGCATCAGGTGCTCCTGTCAGTCATCGAGGGAAAGGGCATGGGTGGGGCAGTACTTCACGGCCGCCGTGACGGCGGTGCGCTGGTCGTCGGCAGGTGCGGGGTCGATCAGTTCGACCTGGCGGTCCTTGCCCACGCGGAACACCCCAGGGGCTTCGGACTCGCAGACACCGTGGCCCTGGCAGAGGTCGGCGTCGACGGTGATCTTCAGGGTCACGCACCGGCCTCCTCGGACGTGCGCCGGCGGTAGCGGACGCGGCACGGCTGCTGGAGCTGCACGACCATCTTGGAGTGGTCGTTGACGTAGGTGTCCGGGGGCTGGGCCAGCTCGAACTCCCAGTCCTGGAGCAGCACCGAGAAGATGGCCTTGAGCTGCATGAGGGCGAAGGCCGCACCCACGCAGCGGTGGCGACCCGCACCGAAGGGGATCCAGTTCCACGGGTTGGCGAGGTCCTCCTCGCGCGGCTCGAGGTAACGCCCAGGGTCGAACTCGTCGGCATCGGGGAACGACTCGGCGATGCGGTTCGAGACCGCCGGACTGGCGGCGATGAGCTTGCCCTCGGCGAGGCGGAACCCGCCGTACTCCTGGTCGGACATCGCCACCCGCATCAGGATGATCAGCGGAGGGTGGAGGCGAAGTGCCTCCTTGATGCTCGACTCGAGCAGGGGGATGGCCCGCAGGGCCTGGTAGCTGACCGCCGAGCCGTCGGCGTAGAGGTCGTCGATCTCCTGGGTGACGGCGGCCAGCACGTCCGGGTGCCGCAGCCACTCGATCAGGGTCCACGACGCGGTCCCCGAGGTGGTGTGGTGGCCGGCGAACATCATCGAGATGAACATGCCGGTGACCTCGTTGGCGGCGAAGCGGTCCGAGCCGTCCTCGTTCTTGATGGACATCAAGACGTCGAGGAGGTCGCGTTCGTCCGCTCGGTCCTCCGGCAACGGCTGGGCGGTCCGCCGGTCCATGATCCCCTGCACGAGCTCGACCAGGGCCTCCCGCGCGGCGTCGCGGAGGCGGAAGCTCTCGATGTCCATGTAGGGATCGACGTAGGCCAGCGCGTCGGTGCCCTTCTCCAGGTCGTGGTAGAGCTCGGCGAAGCGGCGGTCGAGCTCCTCGCGGAAGCGCTTGCCGATGAGGCACGCCGACGAGGTGTAGATGGTCAGCTCGGCGAACCAGTCGAGGAGGTCGATCTCGCCCTCGTCGTCCCAGGCGGACACCATGCGCTCCACCTCGTCCGAGATGGTCTGGGCGTGGCCGCGCATGTAGCTGTCGCGCAGGGCCTGGTTGTGCATCATCTCGCGGCGGCGCTCCGCGGACGCGTCGAAGATCACGCCCTCGCCGAAGACCGGCGTCATGAACGGGTAGGCCTCGGCCTGGTCGAGGTCCTCCTCGGCCGCCCGGAAGAACCACTCGTTGGCGTCGGCGCCCGTGAGCAGCACGACGGGTCGGCCGGCGAGGGTGAACTCGCCGACGTCGCCGCACTCCTCGCGCACCCTCGTCATCAGGGCGATGGGGTCGGTGCGGAGCTCCTCGAGGTGGCCGTTCTCGCCTTCGCCGCCCGAGACGTGCGGCGGCTCACGGAGGGAGGTCTCGGTGGTGCTCATCAGCTGGTGTCCTTTCCGCGGACGGGTGCTTCGGGCTCGACTTCGACGAGGGCGAGGTGAACGCCCTTGGGGGCGGTGGCGACGGTGACGATGACGCCGGCCACGTCGTCGGGGGTCAGGTAGTGCTGACCGTGGATGAGGCCCCGCTCCACCCAGGTGGCGATGGAGGACTCCACGAGCTCGGGCTCCCACGTCATACCCATGCCGGTGAGGGTGGGCCCGGGGCGCACGGTGGAGACGCGGACGCCGGTGCCCTCCAGCTCCATGCGCATGACCCGGCCGAGGGTGTCGAGACCGGCCTTGGCGGTGGCGTAGGCCGCCATGCCTGGGACGGGGACCCGCAGGATGGACGAGCTGACGAGCACGACGTCACCGTGGCCCCGCTCCACCATGGCCGGGACGAGGGCGTTGCAGAGGCGCTGCGCGCCGAGGAAGTTGACGGTGATGTCCTGGGCGAACGCGTCGGGATCGGTGCCGATCGACGTGCCCGGCACGACGTCGCCGGCGTTGGAGACCACGATGTCGATCTCGCCGTACGCCGCGACCGCGCCGTCGGCGAACGCCCGGATCGACTCGGCGTCGGCCATGTCGAGGCGCAGTGCGGTGGCCTCGCCGCCGGCGTGGCGGATGGCGGCGGCCTCCTCCTCGCAGCGATCGAGGCGGCGGGCGCCGAGCACGACGGGGTGGCCGCCGGCGGCGAGCAGGCGGGCGGTGGCGGCCCCGATGCCCGACGAGGAGCCGGTGACCACCGCGGGGCGTCGCGCCGGGTGGGTCGTGAACGTCATGAGAGCACCTTCATCGTGGCACCACCGTCATCGGCACGGCGGCGAAGCCTCGCACGTTCACCGAGTGCACCCGACGGACGCCGGCAGGGTCGATGTCGTAGCCCGCGCACCCCGCCACCAGGGCCCGAAGGGCGATGGCCGCTTCGAGTCGGGCCAGCGAGGCGCCCATGCAGTAGTGGCGGCCCACGCCGAACGACAGCTTGTCGGCGTCGATGGCCTTCGAGGTGTCGCGGTCGATGTCGTAGCGGTCGGGCTCGGGGAAGACGTCGCCGTCGCGGTTGGCCGAGCCGATGAGCAACAGGACGCGGTCGCCCTCGGGGATGGTGCCGTGGGGCGTCTCGATGGCCTCGCTGGCGCGACGGGCCACCATCTGCGACGAATTGTCGTAGCGTAGGGTCTCCTCGATCCACCCCGGGATCAGGCTCGGGTCGGCCCACACCCGCTCGGCCGTGCCGGGGTTGCGCCAGGCCCAGTAGAGGGCGTTGGCCAGGAGCTTGGTGGTGGTCTCGTTCCCGGCCACGACGAGCAGGAACAGGAAGCTGATGACCTCGGCGTCGGTGAGGCCTTCCCCGTCGATCTCGGCCTCCACGAGCGCGGTGGTGAGGTCGGCGGTCGGTTGCCGTCGTCGCTCGGCCACCATCTCGCCGTAGTAGGCGTACAGGGCCAACGCCGCCTCGATGCCGGCGGGAGGAACGTCGAACACGCCCTCCTCCCGGTGCACCAGCAGGTCGGCGAGGCGGCGGACCTCGGGCCGGTCGGTCACCGGCACCCCGATCAGCTCGCTGATGACGTCCATGGGAAGCTTGCCGGCGAAGTCGGCCACGAGGTCGAAGCGGCCGGCCTCGAGGGCCGGGTCCAGGTACTGCGCGGTCAGCGCCTCGATGCGCGGGACGAGGTCCTGCACCCGGCGAGGGGTGAAGCCACGGGACACGAGGGCACGCATCCGGGTGTGGCGCGGCGGGTCGAGGGCGAGGAAAGACATCGTCTTGTGGGCGTCAGGGCCCCACGCCAGCTCGTCGAGGGTGACCCCGTAGGCGCTCGAGAAGCGGGCGGTGTCCCGGAACGCCGCGCTCACGTCGGCGTAGCGCGACAGCGCCCAGAAGCCGAGCTGGTCGTTGCGATAGAGGGGCGCCTCGGCACGGAGGCGGGCGTAGGTGGGGTAGGGGTCGTCGTGGACGTCGTAGTCGTAGGGGCTGTACGACACGGCCGAAGTGGTCATCCTGGCTCCCCGAGGACGAGCGCCGTGGTGCGGGCGACGACGGCGGGGAGGTCGGTGTACGCGAGGTTGCCCATGCCGGCCTGGAGCATGGCGCCAGAGAACAGCAGGCCCAGGGCCACGACCGCGTCGTCGTCGGCCTCGTCGCCGAGGGCATCGACGAGCCGGTCGCGCAGGGTGGCACCGATGCGATCGCGGACGCGCTTCACCTCAGGGTCGGAGCCGAGCATCGCCGTCGTGATCGCGGCGGCGATCGTGGGCTCGTCGACGAGCAGCAGCGACACGGGGGCCAGCGCGTCGGTCACGCGCTGCGCTGGTGGCGCCTCCGAGCGCTCGACCGAGGGGACCGAGGCGAGGTCCCGCCAGAACACCTCCGCGATCAGGTGGTCCTTCGAGGCGAAGTAGGTGTAGGCGGTGGCGGGGGCCACGCCGGCCGCGGCGGCGACGTTGCGCACGGTGAGTCCGTCGTAGCCCTGCTCGCGCAAGACGTCGCGCCCGGTGCCCACGAGGCGCGCCACGGTCTCGGCCTGGCGCTCGGTCAGCTGCCGCCGCGTCCCGCCCCCCGTCTGCACCCCCGAACTGGACATGTGTCCAGAAAGTACCACACCCCTCCCCAGGAGGGGAGGGGTGTGGCGTGAAGGACCTGAGCGACGCCGCTCAGGCGACGAACCGGGTGCCGAAGGCGCTCCGACGAAGGAGGAGCAAGGCAGTGGGCGCTAGTCAGCGACGTAGTAGTCCATGCCGAGGTGGGTGATGGGGTCCTCGCCCTGGATCCAGCGCAGGGTGTTCTTCAGCTTGGTGAGCTGGATGAACAGGTCGTGCTCGGGGTAGAGGCCCGGCGCCACCTGGGGCGACTTGAAGTAGAAGCTCAGCCACTCCTGGATGCCGCCGAGGCCGGCCCGCTGGGCGAGGTCGAGGAAGATCACCAGGTCGAGGGCGAGGGGGGCGGCGAGGATCGAGTCCCGGCAGAGGAAGTCGACCTTCATCTGCATCGGGTAGCCGAGCCACCCGAACAGGTCGATGTTGTCCCAGCCCTCCTTGTTGTCGCCGCGGGGCGGGTAGTAGTTGATCCGGACCTTGTGGTAGACGTCGCCGTAGAGCTCGGGGAAGCGCTCCGGCTCGAGCACGTCCTCCAGGACGCCCAGCTTCGACTGCTCCTTGGTCTTGAAGTTCTCGGGGTCGTCGAGCACCTCGCCGTCGCGGTTGCCCAGGATGTTCGTGGAGTACCAGCCGTTGAGACCGAGCATGCGGGCCTTCAACATGGGGGCGAGCACGGTCTTGAGCAGGGTCTGGCCGGTCTTGAAGTCCTTGCCGCAGATCGGGACCTTGTGCTCGTCGGCGTACATCCGCAGCGCCGGCGTGTCGACGGCCAGGTTGGGGGCGCCGTTGGCGAAGGGCACGCCCTCCTGGAGCGCGGCGTAGGCGTAGAGCATCGACGGGGCGATGGCGGGGTCGTTGGCGTCGATGGCAGCCTCGAAGGCCTCGATGGTGGCGTGGGCAGGACCGGGCTCGATGAAGATCTCGGTGGAGCCGCACCAGATCATCACGAGGCGGTCGCAGAGGTTCTCGTCTCGGAAGGTGGCGATGTCCACCTTGATCTGGTCGAGCATCGTGCGCTTGTCGACCGAGGGGATGACGTTGGTGCCCTCGAGACGCTTCACGTAGGAGGGGTCGAAGGCGGCCGGCATCGGCTTGATGGCGCGCAGGGCGTCGGCGATGCCCTCGAGGTGGCGGGCCTGGTCGAGGACGCCGGCGCGGCTGGCGGCGGTGTAGGCGTCGTCCGGGTACGGGTCCCAGGCCCCGAACACGATCTGGTCGAGCGAGGCCAGCGGCACGAACTCGCTGATCTTGGGCACGTTGTCGTCCGTGCGCTTGCCGATGCGGATGGTGCCCATCTGCGTGAGCGAGCCGACCGGGTCGGCCTCGCCGCGCTTGGCCAGCTCGACACCGGCGACGAGCGTGGTGGTGACGGCGCCGAGGCCGACGCAGAGGACGCCGAGGCGACCGTCCGCGGGGGCGACGGTGGGGGAGGGGGGGACGTCGGATGCCATGACTGAGACACTAAGCGATGGTGAACGAAGCATGATGACAGTGAAGGAAGACCGAAGATAGGATCGGAGGTCGTGAAGGATCCCTCGCGGCCGCCGCTGCCCAACGTGTCGGTCCAGCAGCTCGACTACCTGGTGGCCGCCGTGGAGGCGCCGACCTTCGCGGAGGCCGCCGTCCGGCTCGGGGTCTCGGCGTCGGCGCTGTCGCAGGGGCTGGCCGAGCTCGAGCGCCGGGTCGGCATCGACCTGTTCGAGGCCGACGGCCGCCGCCGGATGCTGCGACCGCAGGCCGAGGAGGTGCTCCGCTACGCCGAGCGGGTGCTGGGCCAGACCGCCGACCTCGCCCGGTGGGCCCAGGCTCACCGCGAGGGGCGGACCGGCCCCCTGCGGGTCGGCCTCATCGACGTCGCCGCAGTCGAGCACCACCCCGAGGCCCTTCGGGCCTTCCGGCGGGCGCGCCCCGACGTCGACCTGCGCCTCACGGTGGCCCCGTCGGGCGAGCTGCTGGACCGCCTCGGACGGGGATCGCTCGACCTGGCCGTCTGCGTGGACCCCGAAGGGGCCGGCTTCGACGCGCAGCCACTGCTGGACGAGCCGATGGCCGTCTACGCCCCGGACGAGGCCCGGGTCGGCCCGCCCGAGCACTGGGGGCCGTGGGTGTCGTTCCCGCCGGGCTCGCAGACCCGGGCCCTCATCGCCGCCGCCCTCCGCGAACGAGGCGCCCCCTTCGAGGTGGTGGCCGACTCGCACCAGCCCGAGGTGCTGTGCGAGATGGTGCGCCTCGGCATCGGGTGGACGGTGTTGCCCGTGGTCCAGGCCGAGAAGGGCCCGGCGGCGCTGCGCCGGGCGCAGCCCGAGGTGCTGGTCCACCGCCGCCTCGCCGCCGTGCGGCGGGCCGATCGACCGCCTGATCCGGCCGCCGACGCGCTGGTGACGACGCTGCTCGACCTCGGTCCGGCCCCACCGCCGGCGGCCGCCCCCTAGCCTCGGGGCGTGCCCGACGATCGCAGGTGGCTGGCCACCGTCCACGAGCCGTGCCCCGAGTGCGGCTTCGACGCGTCCGCCATCGCCGAAGACGACCTGGCCGACGCCGTACGTGCCCTCGGCGACGCGTGGCGCGCCGGGTTCGTGATCGGCGCTCCCAGCGTGACCGACCACCCCGACGACGCCACCTGGTCGGCCCTGGAGTACGCCTGCCACACCCGCGATGTGCTCGCCGTGTTCGCCGGGCGCGTGACCCTCACACTGGTCGAGGACGATCCCGAGCTCGGGTGGTGGGACCACGAGGCCGCCGTCGTGGACGAGGCCTACAACGAACAGGAGCCGGGGGCGGTGCTCGCCGACCTCGACCTCAACGCCGAGCACCTCGCCAGCGTCCTCGCCGGCGTACCCGCCGGCGCTTGGGGGCGGGCCGCCACCCGGCGGGGCACCGAGCGGTTCACCATCGCCGACATGGCGCGCTTCTCGCTCCACGAGGGCCATCACCACCTGCGCGACGCCCGCCTCGCCGCCGCCCCGGCGAACTGAGCTCGTCCGCGCGGCGCGCCCGACGTCAGCCCTCGAGGAGGGGCTCGAGCTCGACGACGGGCTCGAGGCGGTGGGCGAAGCGGCGCAGGCTGGCCAGCACGGCCACCCCGGTGACGGCGATGAGCACCGCGTTGGCCAGCGCGCCGGCTGCGTCCCACCCGAGGCTGGTGAGCACGTAGAACGACCAGTAACGGTCGAGGGTCTCGGGCAGGGTGAGGCCCGGGTGCCAGGCCAGCTCGCCGTCGCCGAGGGCGAAGGGCCAGAACCAGAGGTTCATGATGGCCCCGTACAGGAAGCCCCAGACCCAGCCGTAGGCGGCGAGCACGCCGACCTCGCCGGCGGGCGGCAGGCGGCGCGTCAGTCGGCCGACACCACCGGCGCCGGCCCCCATCCACCCGAGGGCCAGCATCTGGAACGGCAACCAGGGGCCGATGCCTCCCGTGATCACCGCGGAGATCGCCATCGAGCAGATGCCCAGGAGCAGCCCGAAGCGCGGCCCGAAGGCGGCACCCGCGAGGACGATCAGGAAGAAGATGCCGCTGCCACCGCCGGGCAGGTCGAGCAGACGGAGCAGGCCGGAGGCGGCAGAAAGCACCCCGAGGAGCGCGACGGTGCTGCCGTTCATGGTGCCGCGGCGCACCTCGAGGGTGACGGCGGCCACCACCAGGGCGCCCACGAGGGCCGCCACCAACGGCGCGTCACCAGCGTGGGCCTGGTCGGGAAGGGACTCGGTGGGCAGCCAGAACGGGTAGAGGAAGGAGGCCACGCCCAACACGAGCATCAGCAGGTAGACGCCGACCGGGCGCGCTCGCGCCGCCCAGCTCCGCACCGAGTCGCTCACCGGGCGTGGCGCCGCCTGCGACGTGGTCCCGGTGCTCACGGCCGGGCCTCGGCGGCCCGGGCGGCCGCCACCTCGTCGACGGTCAGGAAGGGTGGCAACACCCGCAGCACCTGGGGGGCGAACAGTGAACCCGAGAGCACCTCGCGGGCGGGCCCGTCGGCGACGATCTCGCCGGCGCCCAGCACGACCACCCGGGTGGCGCAGCGGGCGGCCAGCTCGATGTCGTGGGTGGCGAGCACCACGGCGCCGCCGGCCGCGACGTGCTCGCACATCGCCGCCTCGAGGGCCCGGCGAGACGGCGCGTCGATCCCGCGGGTGGGCTCGTCGAGCAGGAGGACGTCGGCGCCGCCGACCGCGATGGCGGCGACCGCCACCCGCTGGCGCTCCCCGGACGAGAGCGACCGCGGATGGCGGTCGGCGAGCGCCTCGATGCGCAACGCCGCCAGCCAGTGGACCACCCGGCCGTCGTCGGCCAGGCCCCGCAGGCGCAGGGTCTCTTCGAGCTCGCCCCGCACGGTGGGCGAGAACAGCAGGACGTTGGGGTCCTGGGGCACGTAGGACACCGACCCCGGGCCGCCGACGGTGCCGCGATCGGGGGTCTGGAGGCCCCCCAGCGCCCGCAGCAGGGTGGTCTTGCCCGCGCCGTTGCGTCCGAGCAGGGCGACGATCTCGCCGGCATGCACGTCCACCGCTTCCGCCCGCAGCGCCACCCGGCCGCCGTGGCGCACCTCGAGGCCACGAGCGGAGCGCAGGACGTCACCCGGCGTTGGCGGTGGAGGGAAGGCGACGGTGGCCGCGGGCTGCCCGCCGTCCGCCCGGGCGCGCACCTGGGCGTCCCGCACGGTCAGCGGAAGGGGCGACCACCCCAGGAGGCGCCCGAGGTGGGTCACCGGAGGAGCCCCGTCGTAGTCGACCACGACCTCGGCGGGCTCGCCGTCCCCGACGATCCGGCCTCCTTCGAGCCGGAGGGCGCGATGGGCCAGGGCCGCGACCCGCTCGAGGCGGTGCTCGGCCAGCAGCACGGTGGTACCGAGATCGGCGTTGAGGCGACCGACCGCCGCGAGGACGTCCTCCGCGCCCTGTGGGTCGAGCTCGGACGTGGGCTCGTCGAGGACGAGCACGTCCGGCGCAGAGGCGAGCGCGCCGGCGATCGCGCAGCGCTGCCGCTCGCCACCGGAGAGCGTGGTGGGGGAGCGGTCCCGCAGGTGGGCGATGCCGAGGGCGTCGAGCACCTCCTCGACCCGGCGGCGCATGGTCTGCGCGTCGGTCCCGAGGTTCTCGAGCACGAAGGCGAGGTCGTGCTCGACGTGGTCCACCACGAACTGGGCCTCGGGATCCTGGTGGACGAAGCCCACGACGTCGGCGAGGTCGCGCGGCGGGTGGTCCCGGGTCGAGCGGCCCAGCACCGTCACGTCGCCGCGGAAGCGACCCCCGCTGGTGTGGGGGACGAGGCCGTTCACGGTGCGCAGGAAGGTGCTCTTGCCCGAGCCCGACGAGCCCACCACCACGGCCACGTCGCCCGCGGCCAGGGTGAGGTCCACGTCGTCGAGGGTGCGGTCCCGGTCGGGGTAGGCGAAGCCCACGCCCCGCCAGGCGACGGCGTCGCTCACGGGACGTCCTCGTCGCCGCGTTGCTGCGGGAAGGCCGCGGGGACGCCGAGCAGCACGATCACCACCGCCACCACGGGCGAGAACTCGGGGAACGACGGCGGATTGGTGACCCAGCGCAGGGCCGGGTCGCTCACGCGATCGAGCACCACGAGGCCGAGGGGGGCCAACCAGACGAGGGCCGCGACGGCGCCGTCGGTCGAGGTCAGGCGGCGCGGTCGGTACCGGGTGAGGCGACTCGCCTGGGAGGCCAGGACGATGGCCGCCACGAGGAGGACCACGCCCAGCCCGCCGAGCAGCGACGCGGTGCGCGGCGACCGGCCGACGAGGGCCACGAAGCAGGCGGCCAGGCTGAGGAGGGCCGCGAGGCCGCACCACCCCGCGGCCCGCTCGCGTGGGCCGCCTCGGGTCCTCGCGAACCCTCGGGAGTCCATCGACTCGGCCAGGTGCACCGCCCGCTCCATGCCGCTCTCGAGCACCGGGAGGAGCTGGCGGACCATGCGCCGGCGGCCGACCCGGTGCCCGCCCGTGCGGGCGAGGTCGGCCTCCCTGGTCTGCTGGATCGCGATCATGGTCGACGGGATGAAGGCGAGGCCGACGGTGGCCACCAGGCCGGGCTCGTGGAAGGCCCTCGGCGTGGCCTGGACCAGCTCGTGGTGGGACACGACGGCGTTGAAGGCGCCGAACACCGCCAGCACACCCACCACGGCGAGGCCCTCCGACGCAGCTTGGAGCACGACCGGCGCCTCCACCGTCCCGCCCACGGTGAAGCCGCCGAGGATCTGCGGCAGGGTCCCCTCGGGCGTGGTGAACAGGACGTGGCCGACGCCGTGGGTGGTGAGGGCGGTGAGGACCACCCGGAGCAGCGCGAAGGCGACCCCGAGGGCGAGCAACAAGGGGAAGGCCCGGGCCATCGCGGTGTCGAGGCGGTGGACCTCGACCACGAGCGCGGCAAGGCCGATCACCAGCGCCACGTAGACCGGGCTGGGGGCCAGCTGCACGGTGGCGGCGCCGGCCAGGGCCCAGAGGAGCCACGTGACCGCGTGGAAGCGAGAGGAGGTGCGCACAACGAAGGGCCCAGCATGACAGGGTGGAGGGATGGTCATACGCCCCCGACGGGGCGACGGGCATCGGTCCCCTCGACCGCTTGTCGGCACCGCGGCCGCTGCCCTCGCCTTCGTCGCCCTGATCGCGGCGCTCCTACTGCCATGCACCGAGGCCCGTGCGACGTCGGCCGTGGACGAGGGGGACGACCCGATCACCGACGCGGTCGCCTTCCTCCTCGACCAGCAGAGGGCCGATGGTGGCTTCGGTCCCGGTGCCCTGACCCCCAACACCGTGTCGGCCATCGCCGAACACGCCCAGACCTCGGACACGTGGAGTGCGAAGGAGGCCATCGACGCCGTGTCGGCGGCGGAGACGGCCGATGGGAGCACGCCGCTCGATGCCCTTGACGCCCTGGCCCAGGACCGCCCAGGGCCCGAGGCCGCGGCGCAGCTCATCAGCAGAGCCGTCGTCGCCATGGGCCTGGACCCGGAGAACTTCGACCCCGCCGCCGACGGCTCACCGGTGGACCTGGTGCGTCAGGTCGCGAGGGGACGACACCAGGACGGATCGTACGGCTCGGTCTCGGCGACGGCCGAGGCGGTCGTCGCCCTCGTGATGGTGGGTCGAGCGGTCAGCGAGGAGACCGTGGCGTTCCTCGAGGGCGCTCAGCAGGCGAACGGAGGCTGGAACGGCGACGGGGACCCTGATGGCGACCTCGTCGATCCTGCCACGACAGGCCTCGTGGTCGAGGCCCTCGTGGCCGTCGGAGTGCTCGCCGACGGCTCCACGCCGGTCACCGATGCCCTCGCGTTCCTTGCTCGCACGCAAGACGACGGCGGGGGTTGGCCCGCGGCGCGGGGTGGCGACTTCGACCCGGATGCGACCGCGTGGGGCATGGGCGCGATCCGGGCCAGCGGCCACGACCCGACCGACGGTTGCTGGCGGCCCGGGGGCGGGTCGCAGCCAGGCTACGTCCCACCGTCCGACGCGCTCGTCGACGCCCAGGACGAGGACGGAGCGATCACCGGCGGCCTCGACCCGGTGGCCTCGACCTCCCTCGGCGTCCAGGCCCTCGTCGGACGGTGGCTGCCGACGACGAGGGCCCGCGCGGTCGACTGCTCCCCCGAGCGCTCCGAGTTCCCGGTTCGGCCCTCGATCGTCGTGTTGGCGGTGATCGCCATGGTGCTGCTGGTCGGGTCCGTGTCGATCATGCGGCGCAGCGAGCCATGAAGAGCACCTGATCCCATGAAGTGCACCTGATCCTCCGGCGCGCAACGGTTCGATCCCGGCTCGGGGGATCGATCCTTGCCCCCGCCCGCGGGAGTGATCTATCCTGCGCGGCAGCAACGGTCATCCACGGCCCGGACGTCGTGGATGGGTCGCCGAGGTGGGCTTGCCCAACGACGCGGTAGGGGAAGCCGGTGAGAGACCGGCGCTGTCCCGCAACTGTGAGCGGCTCTCGGGCCGTGAGCCAGATGACCTGCCGTCGCTCCACCGGGCCACCGGTGGTTACCGCAGACGAGCCGCCGTCAGGTGGTTCCTGACACAGGGCCCTCGTGGAACAGGGCCCGCGGAGGTCACCATGACCCATCGCTTCCGGCTGGCGATCGCCAGCACGCTCACCGTCCTGCTCGCCCTGAGCTCGATGACCGCGACCGCCGGCGCCGACGCCGCGACGGACGCCGCGATCCTGTGGCTCGAGGCCCGCCAAGAGGCCGACGGCGGCTTCGAGTTGGCGGACTTCCCGCCCTTCGAGACCCCCGACGCCGTCCTGGCCCTCGCCGAGGACGCCCAGACCTCGCCGACCTGGAGCACCGCCCAGGCCCTGGCGGCGGTCGGATCGCTGGACGCCAACGGCGGCATCACGGGTGGTACGCCGTTGGCCTGGGCCGACGCGTTCCTGTCCGGCGCCACGCCGAGTGCCGGTGTGGCCGCCAAGTTCATCGTCCTCGTGGCAGCGCCGACGGGGCAGTCCACCACCGCGTTCGATCCTGCCGCCAACGGCGCTCCGGTCAACCTGGAGGCGCTGATGGACGCCGGCGAGCTCCCGGACCACTCGTACGGGGCGGGGGCGCTCAATGCCACGTTGTACGCGCTCCTCGCCCACGACGTCCTCGGGCGACCGGTTCCCGAGGACACGGTCGCCTACCTGCGGAGCGCCCAACAAGCGAACGGGGGCTGGAGCTTCACCGGCGACCCCGCCGGCGCGGACATCGACATCGACACCACCGCCCTCGCACTCTCGGCCCTCGTGGCCAGCGGTGTGCCTGCGGGGGACTCCGCCGTGGCCGGTGGCCTGCGCCTGCTCGCCAACCAGCACCAGCCGAACGGGGCCTGGCAGTCGTTCGATGCCGACGACCCGAACAGCTCGGCCCTCGGGCTCCTCGGCGTCGAGGCCGCCGGTTGGAGCACCGCGACCAGCTGTTGGCGCACGTCGGCGAGCAGTGCGGCCGCCACCGCGCCCTACGTCGACCCGGACACCTGGCTGCGCAGCCAGCAGATCACCGACGGCGCAGATCGCGACCTCGGTCGGATCGCGAGCCCGAGCGACGCATTCGGGGTCAACACCCTCCCGACGAGCCAGGCGCTGCACGCGCTGCTCGGATCGTGGTTCCCGGTGGCGACGGCCGCCGCTCCCCGGACCGAGGGCTTCGCCGACGTCGGGCCCTGCGCCTGGTACACGCAGGGCGTGGCGTGGATGGCCGCCAACGGGATCACGCGCAACACCAGCGGTGCCTATGGTCCCAAGAGCAGCATCACCAACGGCCAGGTCGCCCTGTTGCTGTGGAACATGATGGACGCCCCGGTGGGCCTGCCCGCCCACACCTTCACCGACGTGCCTGCCGGCGCGCCGTACGACGACGCCCTCGACTGGATGGTGGACGCCGGCCTGGTCACCGATGGCGGTCGCTACCAGCCGAAGCGGCAGGTCAACCGTGGCCGGATCGTCTACCTGCTCTGGAAGGTCGCCGGTGCACCTGTGGCGCCGGACCTGGTGGTCAACGACGTGCCCAACGATGCGTTCTACGCAGATGCCGTTGACTGGGCGGTCGACCAGGGGCTGATCGCACGCCAGCCCAACGGCAACATCCTCCCCCGGAACAAGGTCACCCGAGCCCAGGCCGCGGTGATGCTGCATCGCCTGGCGAGCACCGCCCCGGCCTGGGGCGAGGTCGCCCTGCCCTCGACCGTCGAATTCTGACCCGTGCGACTTCGCAGCGCCCTGCTCGTCTCTGCGTTGATCGTCACCTGTCTGCTCGCGGCGCTCATCGGGCCGGCGGCCCCGCAGGCCGTTGCCGACGGGCCCAATCGCGCGGTGGTCGTCGCTGACTCCGGAACGGGCGTGATCGTCCGCGGCATCGAGTTCGAGGTCGACTCCGTCTCGGGACTCGAGGCGCTGGAGCTCGCCGGCCTCTCGCCCGTGATCCAAGGGTTCCAGGGCGAGGGCGGTGCGGTGTGCGCCGTCGCCGGCGTCGGATGCCCCTCGGACGGCAGCTGTCTCACCTGTGACGCCCGCGGCTACTACTGGGCCTACCATCGGGCAGCAGCGGGGAGCGGCGGCTTCACGTACTCCCGGGTCGGCGCGGGCGCCACGAGGGTCCACGACGGCGACGTCGAGGGCTGGAAGTGGGGAACGGGCGCCGCGCCGCCGTACCACTCGTTCGCATCGGTCTTCCCGCCCGCTCCCGTGACCACGGCGCCCCCGGCAGGTGGGGACAGCGGGGGCGCGGGCCCCGGTGGAGGTGCGGGCGACGGGTCGTCGCCGGAAGTCAGCGCTCCGGGCTCGCCGGTGACGACGCCCGCCCCCGGCACCCCCACCGCAGGCGACCCTGTGACCGCCACCTCGGTGGCCGGCGACCAGACCGGCACGACTGCGGTGGCCGAAGGCGGCGGGGCCACGACGACGTCGAACCTCGCGGCCGACACCGACGGGGCCGACGAGATCGCCTTCCAGGCCGCGCAGCCCACCTCGCCCGACGAGGGCGGCTCGAGTCGAGGCAGCCTCGCCTCAGCGGCGCTGTTCCTCGTCACCATCGCTGCCGTCGGCGCCCTCGTGGTTCGCAGCCGCCGCCGACGCGCCTCCTGACCGCCTGGCGGATGGTCGGCCGGGCCCGGACCCGGTGGGGTTCGCCGAGCCTCCCATCGGGCTCAGGGCGTGACGCTCAACGCCTCGGTGCACTCACTGATGCGGTCGAGCTCCTCGGGGGTCGCGGTTGCGGTGAGCTCGGCGGCCTGCTCGGAGAGCCGAGCACTGAGGTCGGTGATCGCAGTGGGATCGGCGCCGAACGGGTCCTCCACGGCGTCTTGGAGCAGCGCCCCGAGCTCCTCGGCACTGGCACAGAAGTCCTCCACCGACACCGAGGAATCGCTGGGCTCCCCACCTGGAGTCGATGGCTCGCCGCCGGTCGTGGGGGGCGCGACGGTCGTGGGAGGCGTGACGGTCGTGGGGGCAGCGGTGACGGGCGGCGCCTCCGGGACGGTGGCCACCGTCGTCGGTGCCGCGGCGTCTTCGTCGCTCTCCCCGCCTGAGCGGGCAAGGGCGAGACCGAGTCCGACCAGCGCCGCCACGATCACCGTGGCGACGGCGGCGACCACCAGCGCCGTGCGGCGACCGTTGCCGCTGCGGGGTGCCCCCGCAACGAATTCGGGCGGAGGGCCTCCCGCCACCGGGGGAGGGGGGAGGCCGCCGGCCGGGTCCGCCAGGGGAGGGCTCGGCGGCAGCACGGCGTCCTGCACGGGGTGGCCCTCGGGCACGGTGGGGGACTCGGGTCCGCCGAACGACGAGGAGGGGGCGCCGACCTGCGCGCCGCACTCGCCGCAGAACTGGGCACCAGGGGGGAGCGGTCGCCCGCAGGACTGGCACAGCATCGAGATCGACCTCCGAGGGGTCGGCGAGGAGCGGGGAGTCGGGGACGCGAGACGGGGCGGCGCCGAAGCGCCGCCCCGTTCACGAACAGGTGTTCGCTGGTGCTACGGGGTCACCGACAGCTGGGCGGCGCACTCGTTGATGCGGTCCACGTCGTCGGGGTTGGCCGAGGTCAGCTCGGCGGCCGAAGCGGAGAGCTCCGAGGCCTGCTGGGTGATCGCAGCGGCGTCCGCGCTGGTCGGGTCGTCGATGGCGTCCTGCAGCTGCTGGCCGAGCTCCTCGGCCTGCTGGCAGAACTCCTCGACATCAGGGTTGGAGCTGGCGTCACCGCCGGTGTCGCCACTGTCGCTCGCGGCAGTGGTCTCGGTGGTGTCACCGGAGTCGCCGCTGTCGTCGTCGGAGCTGCAGGCGGCAGCGGTGCCGGCGAAGAGCAGGCCGACCAGCATGAGGCCCAGGAACTTGCGCATGGAGGGGGATCCTTCCGTCATTGTACGGCCGCCGCGGATCGGGTGACCGTGGCAACAGTCTCGCGTAGCCGGCGACGCGTGTCGTGAGTACCGCTTACTCATTTCAGGGAGCGGCGCACTACTCATGGAGCTCCGGCTCCCGCGTCGACTCCCGCAGAGGTCGTTGACTTAACATAACGGAGATTCTGGGCGTTTGTAGGAGAACTCTCGGGTGCGGTCACCGTCGACCGCGAGCACCCGGTTTCCGACGATGAGGCGCTGGGCCGATAGCGTGGTGGCCCCATGTCTCGTCGCATCGACATCGAACTCACCAGCGAGCGCCCGGACGGCGTCTGGACCTGGCGCGCCGCCGGCGCCAAGCAGCCGAAGGGCGAGCTCGACGGCGGGCTGCTCTTCGCCGGCGCCAAGGTGGGTGATGTGGTGCGCGCCGACGCCGACTTCGACATCGACGGCATCAGCGTCGTGTCCGTGTTGCCCCCCAAAGGGGTCCGTCCGGAGCCCGAGCGCCTCGAGATCATCGGCACCCCCAAGAAGCTCGAGCCCGTCACCACCACGTTGGCCAAGCGCGACAAGGGCGATCGCCCGGCCCGCGACGGGAGCGGGCGACGTGGTCGCGGCGACCGCGGCGACCGGGGTGACCGGGGTGACCGCAGCCCGCGCGCTCGTGACGACCGGCCGGATCGCCCCCGCCGTGAACGCACCCCGCGCCCCGAGGGCGACGGCGCCAAGCGCCCACCTCGTCCTCCCCGCCCGGAGGTCGAGGCCAAGCCGAAGCCCAAGCGCCTGAAGGCGGGACGGACGCATCGCAACGCCGTCCTCGCCGATCTGCCGCCGGAGCAGCGCCCAGTGGCCGAGCAGGTGCTGAAGGGCGGCCTCCCCGCCGTTCGCCAGGCCGTCCAGAAGCAGAACGAGGCGGCCGAAGCCGAGGGCAAGCCGCCGGTGAAGGCCGAGCCGCTCGTGGCCCTCGCCGAGCAGATGCTGCCTCGCCTCCGCTCTGCCGACTGGCGGGACAAGGCCGAGGCCGCGCTGGCGGACATCGACGAACTGGATCTGCGGGATCTGCGCTCGGTGATCGTGGCGGCCGACACCGGCGCGCGCGATGAGGAGAGCCGCACCATCGCCGAACAGCTGCGTGCGGCGCTCAACCGCCGCGTCGAGCAGGAACACGCCGCGTGGTTGGCCGAGATCGCCGCCAACCTGGCCGAGGGCCGCAGCGTGCGAGCCCTGCGTCTCAGCTCACATCCCCCCAAGGCCGGCGCCCCCCTCCCTCCGGACATGGCCTCGCGCCTGGCCGCCGCCACGGCCGCCTCGCTCACCGCTGAGGTCACCCAGGACCGTTGGGCCACCGTGCTCGACGCCCTCGCGTTCTCCCCCGTGCGCCTCAACGTCGTGCCGGAGAGCCTGCCGGCGGTGCCGGGCGACAAGCTCCTCGCCGAAGTGGCACGGCTCGCCGCGCAGCTCCCCCAGATCGCCGCCATCTTCGGCGTCGAACCCGGAAAGTCGGGCAAGCGCCCACGCCCCCGTCCGTCCCGCCCCGCCAAGGGCGAGGCCAAGCGGGTGCCCCCGCCGCCGAAGGGCGACACGGCCAAGGCCGACGAGAAGCCGGAGAAGGGCGACGAGCGGGGCGACGACCAGAAGGGGAACCGTGGCGAGAAGCCGGCCGAGGCCGCCACCTCTCCCCCGCCCGCCGTGTCGCCTCCCGACGTCGACGGGGCGGGCGATGCCCGTCCCTCCGCGGATGCAACGGCTGTCGAGGACGACGAGGCTGCACCGCCCGACGCCGTGGACCCCGACACGAGCGCGTCGGGCGTCGACCTGGCTGCGGTCGGCGCTGCCGAGGCGGACCCCGCTCCCCCGGCGACCACTGACGAGCCGAAGGCCCAGGATGAGGCGGATGCGGCGCCACCGGTCGAGCGCGCCTCCGACGCCCCATCGGCCGGTGAGGACGCATCGACGCCCGTCGATGCGTCCCACGAGGACGTCGGCGGCGACACGGACGCCTAGCTGCCACTCGACAGGACGACGACCCGGTGACGACACCGCGCCTGCGCCGGCGGAGGCGGAGGCGGAGGCGGAGGATGTAGGGGTCGCGGCCGTCGCCGCCGCACGCGCGCTCGGCTGCCTCGCAGAGGCTCCGAGGTCCGCCATCCCCAAGACCCTCGACGACGAACTGCCCGCCGAGGCCGCGCCGGCAACGGGCTGAGCCGCCCGGCTCGCCCGACGGCAGCGGTGTCCCTCAGGCCTCCGGCGGCGTGAGGGCCTGAAGGGCCCCCGGGCGACCCAGCAGGTCCGTCAGCTGAACGGGCGACTCGAGCACCGCATCCCCGTCCACGGCGCGCACACGCTTGTTCCAGCCGGCCCAGACGAATCGGCAGGCCACCTCGGCTGCGCAGCGCCGGTCGTGTTCGGTGTCCCCCACGAACACGATCTCGCCCGCCGTGAGTCCCAACGCGGCGAGCACAGGGCCGAGCGCCTTGCCGGCGAAGCCGAACGCGTCGGCGAACAGCGCCACCTCGGGCTCCCAGCCGAGCCGGGCCAGTTCGGGCACGCCCCCGCTCGGGTGCTTGTTGGAGCAGACCGCCCACCGGTCCAGCCCGGCCACCAGCTCGTGGGCGCCGGGGAAGGGCTGGGCCTGGTCGACGTCATAGTGATCGAGGTAGTCGTCCACGCGGAGACCGAGGCGCTCGCACTCGGCGGCCAGCGTGTGGCCGAAGGTGATGTCCTCGGCGGCGACCCCGAGGGCCACGAAGGGTGCCACCAAGGCCTCGTCGGAGTCGAGGAGGGTGCCGTCGAGGTCGAACACGGGCACGAGTGGCGGCACCGGCCGATTCTCGTCGCGGCGCCGGCCCAGCGGCCAACCGGCGTGTGGCCCGCCGGTAGGGTGCGGGCATGATCGACTACGAAGTCCGAGGCCACGTCGCCGTCGTCACCATCAACCGGCCCGAGGCCCGCAACGCCGTCAACGGCGAGGTGGCCAACGGCATCGAGGCCGCCATCGACCGCCTCGAGGCCGACGACGACGTCTGGACGGGCGTGCTCAGGGGTGAGGGCTCGGTGTTCTGCGCCGGCGCCGACCTCAAGGCCATCAACGCGGGACGAGGCGGCGAGCTCATGACCGCCCGCGGCGGCTTCGCCGGCATCGTCCAGCGCGAGCGCACCAAGCCGATCATCGCCGCCGTGGACGGCCCCGCCCTCGCCGGCGGCACCGAGATCGTGCTGGCCTGCGACCTCGTCGTGGCCTCGACCGCTTCGCGGTTCGGCATCCCCGAGGTGAAGCGGTCGTTGGTCGCGGCCGGTGGCGGCCTCTGGCGCCTTCCGCGGAAGCTCCCGGTGAACCTGGCCATGGAGCTCACGCTGACCGGCGACCCCATCGAGGCCGACCGAGCCTTCCAGTTCGGGCTGGTGAACGACCTGTGCGAGCCGGGAGAGGCCCTGGACCGGGCACTCGCGCTCGCCGAGCGGATCGCAGCCAATGCACCGCTCGCCGTCCGCGAGAGCCGGCGCATCCTCCTGCAGTACGAGGAGCTGGATCTCGACACCTGTGTCGACCAGTCGAACGGTGCGATCATGGCGCTGGGCTCGACCGCCGACTTCTCCGAGGGCCTGATGGCCTTCATCGAGAAGCGCTCCCCGAGTTGGCAGGGCAAGTAGCGCCGAGGGACTGGGTCCGGCGGGGCCCTCAGACGATGGTGGTCAAGAGGTCGTGGTCGTGCAGGAACTCGGCCAGGCCGGGGGCGAGGTTCAGCTCGGCCACGTCCCACAGGGGCACCCAGCGCGCCTCTGTGGCGTCGTCGCCGGCCACGGGCTCCGCGGCATCGAGGAGCGTCACCGCGAAGTCCAGGATGACCGCGTGGTGCTCGTCGTCGATCCGCTCCGCCCAGCCCACGAGCTCGCCACAGACCCCCTCGATCCCCGTCTCCTCGAGCAGCTCACGCACGACCGCCTCTTGTACCGTCTCGCCCGCTTCGATGCGCCCTCCTGGCACGGACCAGGTGCCCGCCGCCGGCCCGTGGCCCCGTCGCACCAGCAGGAGCCGCTCGTCGTCGATGACGATGGCTCCGACGCAGGCCTCAGGGCGCATCGTCGACGTCGAGGTCGTCCGCCGGCTCGGCGCCGTCCACCGGTGCGTCCTCGGCGGTGAAGGCCCGGTGCACCACGATGGCTCGGGCCACCAACCCGAAGGCCTCGAAGAAGTTCTTGGTGGGCCGGTTGCCGGGCAGCGCCACCGAATCGACGCCGAAGCAGCCCTGCTCCTCGCACCAGTCGACCAAGAGGTCCATCATCGCCTCCCCCACGCCCACACCACGGAAGTCGGGCTCGACGAAGAGGTCGCCGATCACCCCGAGGCGACCCCCGTCCCGCAGCTCGTTGAATCGGGCCACCCCGTAGCCCACGACCGCCTCCTCCACGGCGCCCACGACGACGAGATGATCGTGGTCGGTGAGCGCGCTGCGCAGAGCGTCCTCCACGGGCTCTGCCCGCCCGGCGGTGCGGGCCCACACGTCGCCACCTTTGGTCGGGCGCAGCTCCTCGATGGCCTCGCGGGCCAGCTCCACCAACCGGTCGAGGTCGGTGGCGTTGGCGACGCGGGCGGTTTCCATCCGGTCAGGATGCCTGAAGCTGGGCGATCTTGTTCAGGATGGTCTGGCGGCCACGGGTCTCGCGCTCGTAGGCCCGCACGGCTTCCAGTTCGTCGGGGCCCAGCCCCTCGAGGCGGGGCATGACCTGGAAGGCCGACAGGGTGTCGTAGCCCGGGATGGCGAGCTCACTGCCGTCCGTTCGCTCCTCGGACTCCCGGACGAGGTGGAGATCGACGGGCTCACCAGCATCGAGGTCGACGTCCACGACGATGGGATCAGCCGCCTCCGGGTCGTCGTCCTGGGGACGGAAGCCGGCGATGTTGATGAGCCCGAGGACCAGACCCTGCGCGTCCGCCAACGTGCGAGCGGCCCGCTCTTCGCCTCGTCGGACGGCGAACTTCCCCACGACCCGGGTGAACTGGACCTGGCGGCGTCCACGGTCGACGAGGTCGGGGAAGAGGCGCCGACCCTCGAGGGCGAGTCCCAGCGGTGCGTACACCGCTACGTCGGCCACCCTGGCCGCGATCGGGCGCTCGTCGGCCATGATCTCAGACGCAGTCCAGGCAGAGCTGGTTGGCCTCGTCGGCCAGCTGGCTGGGGTGCTTCACGAGGAAGCAGGACTGGCACACGAACTCACCGGGACGCTTGGGCTGGATGCGCCCTCCACCCTCGCCGCCGTCGGCCTCCGGCGCCACCTGCTCCTCCTCTTCGTCGTCGTCCTCGTCGTCCGAGGCGGCGATGCGGTCCTTCAGGATGGCATCGAGATCGGCCTCGACGTCATCGGGGTCGGGCTCGTCGTCCTCCTCTTCTTCGGACTCGGCCTTGGTCGAAGGTGCCGGCTTCTCGAGCACGTCATCCTCGTCGACGACGACCACGTCGTCGTCGAGGTCGTCGGCCCCGACGAGGTCCTCGGCGACCAGGTCGTCCTCGACCAGGTCGTCCTCGACCAGGTCCTCCTCGAGGTCCTCGGCGATGAAGTCCTCGTCCTCAATGATCTCGTCTACGTCGTCAGCCATGTCGTCCTAGCAGGGATTCGGCGCCACGCCATCGGAAGATGTCGCGGCGGGGATGATAGGCACACCGTGCACCGGTCGCGCGCGTCGTGTGCCTTGCCGTCGGGGCCCGGTCGGGGCCGGCGCCGCCATGGTGGTCAAATTCGGCCGAGGCGGCGCTCCTCGGCGCGGCGCTCGGACTGGAGCCGCTCGAGTTCGGCCTCCTCGGAATGGTCGACGAAGCGCATCATCTCGGCGATGGCGTGGTGACCTGCCTCCTCCGCGATGAGTCGATGCATCTCCTGGCCGACCAGCCGGTAGGCGGGGTGGCCCTGGGGCGTCGTGCGCAGCTCGATGAGGTGCATGGCGGCCCGGGCGTTGAGGTTGATCATGAAGCGGACCTTGTAGGCCAGCGAGACCGCGTACGAGGCCTGGTCCGGGAAGGGGCCGGCGAGCTCGCCGTAGAGCGCCGCCGAACGTTCCATGGCCTCGTCGAAGTGGGGGCCGGCGCCGGCGTCGTCGACCGCTCCCGGACGCGTGTAGCCGTGGTGGGGCGTGAGGCGCTGCCACTCGATGGTGAGCATGCGGTGGCGCTGGAGGTCCCGGAAGGCCCCGTAGTCAGCCAGCACGTCGAAGCGGTAGAAGGGACGCTCGAGGGCGCGACCAGGCTTGTGGCGCCGGTTGGCCCGCTCCCCCACGTACGCCCGAACGACCGCCAGGCGCTCCTCTGCGCCGAGCGAGCGGACCCGCTGTTCGATCTGGGTCTCGGGCAGGTCGACGTGCGAGTACAGCATCGACGCCACCAGCTTCACCTCGGCGTCGGGATCGAAGTCGGTGAGCGTGACCACCGGCGCCGGGTCGACCGCCGTGCCTTCCGGGAAGAGGCGCCCGGCGAGGTCCTCCATGGCGTCGTGGGTGGACGACAGGTAGCGGCTCCACGCCACCCCGCGGTCGTCGAGGTCGACACGCTTCAGGAACGAAGGGATCACCTTGCGCAGCTCGGTGAGCATCATGTCGGCGTAGGAGCGGGCCTCGGGCAACGGATGCGAGCGCATGCGCAACAGGAGTTGCTCGTAGGCCTGACCCGTGCCGTAGATGCCCACGTTCGACAGCGACGCGGCGGGCAGGATGCCGCGCAGGGCGTCGAAGGCCTTGGCCCGCACCGCCTGGCGGTACACGAAGTCGGAGTCGTCGGGGTCCTTCGGGTACTGGTCACGGAACCAGTCCTGGAGGACCGGCAGCAGCTCACCGTAGGTGTCGAAGAGCCGGTCCATGTCGCCGACGTAGCGGGTGCCCAGCGACGAGCCGAGCACCTCGGGATCGCGATAGAAGCGGTACCGACCGCCGATGCGGGCGTCGTACGCGATGTAGCGGGTGGACTGCTCGAGGTAGGCCATGAGGCGCCCCCACTCGAGCACCTTGGTGAGCAGGTTCGAGGCCTGTTCGCAAGCGAGGTGAACGCCACCGAGCTGGGCCACCGAGTCGTCGCCGTAGTCGAAGAACACCCGGTCGTAGAGGTCCTCGGCCCGCTTGAGGCCGACGGTGGCGTCGATGGAGATGTCACCGCTGATGTCGAGGTCGCCGACGAACTCGTCGAGGAAGAGCCGGCGCAGGCTCTTCGGCGAGCGCGAGTAGCGGGCGAACAGCGCGCCCTTGACCACCTCGGGCAGGTTGACGAGCGCGAACACGGGTCCGTCGAGGTTCGTGAAGTAGCGCCGAAGGATGTCGGCCTCTTCGGGCTCGTAGTCCTCGGCGACGTACACGCTCACGCGGGATCCTGCTCCCAGGGGGGTCGCTCCACGACGGCTGAGGTTACGGCGCGCGCCGGTCCGGGGCGGGTATCCCCCGCGAGTGACCTCAAGCGCCGTGCGCGGCGGCGAACTCGGCCTTGGCCGCGTCGACCAGCCCCGGCTGCAACCAGAGGTCGACCACGGTCATCGCCATGGCCTTGGCGCCGTCGAGGACGGCCTTGTCCCCCGCCTCGGACGCTGCGTAGGCGGTGAACTCCGGCGAGTGGATGGAGACGTTGGGCGGCGAGACCCCGATCATCGGGTGGATCGACGGCACCAGGTGGCTGACGTTGCCCATGTCCGTGCTCCCGACCACACCCGGCACGTCGGCGGGGTCCAACAGGGTTCGTCCCGTGGCCGCGGCGTTGGCCGTGTACAGGTCGACCAGGGTGGCGTTGTCGGCCATGTCCGCGTAGGCCGGGTACTCCCACTGGTAGGTCATCGTGCAGCCGGCGGCGTCGGCACCGGCCTGGAGGCAGGCGAGGACCCGCTCCTTGAGGGGCTCGAGGGTGCGCAGCGAGCGCGAGCGCACGTACCAGTGGGCAGCAGCTTCCTTCGGCACGATGTTCGGCTTGTCCCCGGCCTTCGTGAACACGCCGTGGACGCGCTCGTCGGGGCGGATGTGCTGGCGGAGGGCGGCGACGTTCACATAGCCGAGCACGGCGGCGTCGAGGGCATTGCGGCCCCGGTGGGGGTAGGCGGCGGCGTGGGCGGCCACCCCCTCGTACGCCACGAGGATCTGCTGGATGGCGATGGCGTTCATGGCGATCAGGTCGCCGCCGGCGGGGTGGACCATCATCGCCGCGTCGATGCCCTCGAAGGCCCCCTCGTCGGCCATCAAGACCTTGCCGCCGCCGCCCTCCTCGGCGGGGGTGCCCATGATGACCACCCGCCCGCCGAGCTCGTCGGCGAGCGTCGCCGCGGCCAGGCCGGCGCCGAGGCCAGCCGTGCCGATGATGTTGTGGCCACAAGCGTGGCCCACCCCGGGCAAGGCGTCGTACTCGCAGAGCACGGCGATGGTCGGGCCACGCGACCCGGCCCGCGCCACGAACGCGGTCTCGAGGCCGTACGCGTGGCGCTGCACCTCGAGGCCGTCCGCTTCGAGGATGCCTGTGAGCAATTCGTGGGCGAAGCGCTCCTCGAACGCCAGTTCGGGATGCTCGTGCAGCCGGTGTGACGCGTCGATCAGCAGGTCGGCCCGCCGATCGATCTCCGCCGCGATGCGTTCTTTCGCCGTGGCCAGGTCCATGCGGCGCACCCTAGCGAGCGCCGGTCAGACGACGACGGTGAGGGCGTCGGCCTCGATGCGCACCGAGAGCACCCGGGCGGTGCCCGCGAGGCGCTCCCCGTCGAGCCACACCGCGGTTCGCGGCGGCAGGTCGATCTGGGACGCCGCCAGCCGTTGTTCCACGATGTCCGGATGGGGCACGTGCGTGCCCTGCGGGAGGCGTCGCCAGGCCTTGGTCCGGTCCCGCACGGAGAGGTCGGCGGTGATGACGTCCAGCCGTCCGTCGTTGGGGTGGGAGCGGGGGGCGGCGTCCCACGACCCGAGCCACTGCGCGTTCATGGCGGCGATGACGGGCCCCCGCCACCACGAGCGTCGGGCCACGAGGTGGGCGACGAACCAGTGCTGGCGCCCGTCCACGAGCACCGAACCGAGGTCGACGACGGCCCGGGTCGCCTCGTCCGAACGCAGGCGGGCCTCGTCACCCCGTCCCCCGAGGGTGCGGCACAGGTCGCCACCGAGCAGCCCGAGCGGTGGTGGCTCCTCCCCCGCCCGACGGGCGCGCTCGACCACGGCCCGGGCCTCCGCGTCGGAACGGACGACCACGCCGTCGTCGGGCAGCGCACCGGCCGACCCCCAGGACGCTCCTCGACGGATGGTCACGGGGGGGTGACCTCCCCCACCACCGACGATGCCGAGACCACGCCCCGGAACAGCTCGTCCGCCGCGATGCGAGCGGTGCGGGCCGTGTCCGGGTCGGGAGCCATCTCGCCGACTTGGCGGAGCAGGTCGATGAGCTGCTTGGCGTTGCGCACGAAGTCGCCGCCCGAGAGGTCCTCGTCCTCGAGCACGTCGTCGAGGTTCCCGCCCGCCGCCCAGGCGTGGGCGAGGGCGAAGAACCCCGGCTCGGGCGGCCGGGTCAGCGGCAGTGCGGCACGGTGCTCGGCCGCGTTCAGGGAGGCGCCGAGCCGCTCGATCTCGTAGAAGCGGTCGCGCACCTTGGCCGATGGGAACCAGGGCGGGGGCGGCGGGGCCGGGCTCCGGTGCTCGAAGGTGAAGCAGGACACCAGGCCGGCCAACGAGGCGGGGTCGAGGCCGTCGAGCAGGCCATCGGCGAGCGACTCGGCGATGAGCAGGTCGCACTCGTGGTAGATCCGGGCGAGCACCTCCCCGCGCCACGTCAAGGACCAGCCCGAGAGGTGCCCCCGGTCCTCGAGGACGCCGAGCACCCGGTCGAACTGCCGGGCGAGCGACTCCGTGCGCCCGCGCACCTGGCGCTCGAGGTCGCCGACCTCCCGAGCGATGCGGTGTGCCCGCTTGGCGGCGGCGACGTGGGCGTCGACGTCCGGGCACGAGGCCACCGGGTGGTCGATCGGCTCGGGCGCGTCCTCGCCCCGGGGACGGGAGCGACGCGCGCCCACCGGTGCTCCCGTGGCACGACGGAGGCGATCGACGGCCGCTCGGCGGAACTTGTCATTGTTGGGGGCGTAGGGCTCGGGCAGCTCGACGCGCGCCACCGGCACGGGGGCGTCGCGGAAGTCCGGCGCCCCGAGGGTGAGCACCTTGCGGTTGGTGGTGATGGCGCGCACCCGCACCGCGCCCCGCTGACGATGGGCCACCGAGAGCACGAGCACCCGCTCCTGTCCGTCGGCGGGGATCACGTCGCCGGGTTGGAGGCCGGCCAAGGCCGCCTCGACCACGCCTCGGGGGGTGACCTTCCGGCGGGCCTCACGGTTGGGCAGGATCGCCAGGTACTCCTCGACGTCGCCCCGGTCACAGGTCGCCGCCGCCTCCTGTTCGGCCAAGGCCCGCTGCCGGGTCGCGAGGCGCCGTTCGAGGCGCACCACGTCCCGGTCGGCCCGATACTGGGCGAAGGACAGGTTCAACAGGTGGTGGGCCTGGTCGGGCGGGTACCGGTGCACGAGGTTGGCGGCCATGTTGTAGGTGGGCCGGAACGCCGAGGACAGCTCGAAGGTGCGGCTGGCGGCCAGGCCGGCGACCTGGCCGAAGGTCGTGAAGGGTGACCACAACACGATGGCGTGGCCGATGGGATCGATCCCCCGGCGCCCGGCTCGGCCGGTGATCTGTGTGTACTGCCCGGGCGTCAGCAGCTCGTGGTGGTCCCCGGTGAACTTCGAGAGCCTCTCGATCACCACCGTCCGGGCCGGCATGTTGATGCCGAGGGCCAGGGTCTCGGTGGCGAACACCACCTTCACCAGCCCCTCCACGAAGCAGGCCTCGACCGCCTCCTTGAACGGCGGCACCATGCCGGCGTGGTGGGCGGCGATGCCGGCCTCCAGACCGGCGCGGAACCGGGCGTAGCCGAGCACCTCCAGGTCGTCGTCGCTGAGGGGCGCCATGCGCTGGTCGACGATCTCGGTGATGCGTTCGCGCTCGGGGCCGGTCGTCAGGCGCATCCCGGCGTCGAGGAGCTGCTTGGCAGCGTCATCGCAGGCGTTGCGGCTGAAGATGAAGTAGATGGCGGGCGGTAGCTCGCGGGCCACCAGCTCGTCGATCACCTCGAGACGGCGCGGGGTGTACCAGCGCCGGCGCGGGCGGCCCCGTTGCGGGCCGGGGCGGCGTCGCTCGACGTCGAAGCGCTCGCCCTCGGGATTGGGGCGGCCGTCCACCAGGGTCGGGACCAGGGTGAGTGACGACGACTCGCGGTCGCCGACCAGGAAGAGGTTGGCCAGCTCGACTGGCCGCTCGTGCTCGATGACCGTCGTCGTCGGGCCCCGGATGGTGGCGATCCAGTCGGCCAGCTCGTGGGCGTTGGAGACGGTGGCCGAGAGGCACACGAGGCGCACCTCGGGGGGCAGGTGGATCATCACCTCCTCCCACACCGGGCCGCGGTAGGCGTCCTGGAGGTAGTGGACCTCGTCCAGGACGACGAAGCGGAGGCGGTCAAGGGCGGGTGACGCCCCGTAGATCATGTTGCGCAACACCTCGGTGGTCATGACCACGATCGGCGCGGCGCCGTTGACCGAGTTGTCGCCGGTCAGCAGGCCGACGACGTCGGCGCCGTGGCGGCGGGCCAGGTCGGCGTACTTCTGGTTCGACAGGGCCTTGATCGGCGTGGTGTAGAAGACCCGGGAGCCGTCGCCGCGGGCCAGCGCGGCGGCCACGGCGTGTTCGGCCACCACGGTCTTGCCCGACCCCGTGGGTGCGGCCACCAGTACCGACTGGCCGGCATCGATGGCATCGATGGCCTCCCGCTGGAAGGGGTCGAGCTCGAACTCGTAGGGCGAAGGGTGCTCAGCAGGGTCGCCCGGTGCGCCCGCCACGTCAGGCGGCGGCCGCCGCGGCCGCCTTGTCCTTGCGCCGACGGAGCAGGCGGCCGATGAGGATGGCGGCCTCGTAGAACAGCACCATCGGCAGTGAAAGCATGATCTGGCTGTAGGGGTCGCCACTGGGAGTGAGGATCGCCACGGCCACGAAGATGATGACGATGGCCCACCGCCGGCCGGAGGCCAGTTGCTCGGGGGTCACCAGGCCAGCCATCTGGGCGAAAACCAACACGATGGGGAACTCGAAGCCGATGCCGAAGGCCAGCATCATGTAAAGGATCAGGGTGATGTACTTCACGGGCGAGTAGATCTCGGTGAGCTCGCTGCCCCCCACGTCGCGCAGGAAGCCGAGTGCCTTGGGGAGCGTGAGGTAGGCGAGGCTCGCGCCCAAGGCGAACAGCACGAGGGCCGAAGCTACGAAGGGGATGGCCATCCGGCGCTCGTGCTTGTAGAGCCCTGGGGTGATGAAGCGCCAGAACTGCCAGAGGATGACCGGCATGGCCAGGGCGATGCCGCCATAGCCCGCGACCTTGAGCCGGACGGTGAAGCCCTCGAGGGGGTCGGTCACGTACAGCGAGCACGCGCCGTCGGCAATGTCGCAGTAGGGCTGGAGCAGGAACTCGAGGATCTGGTTGTAGAACACCCAGCACAGCACGCCGCCGATGGCGACCGCGATGATGCATTTGAACAGGCGCGACCGCAGCTCGGCGAGGTGCTCGACCAGGGTCATGCGGGTGTGCTCGACCTCGCCACCTTCCTCGTCGTCGAGGTCGGTCTCCGCGTCGGTCACATCGGCCACGGCGGTCGCTCAGGCCTCGTCGTCGTCGGCGCTGATGGTCGTGCGCTCGGTTTCGTCCAGGCTCGCCGCGGGTTCGTCCACCGCGGTGTCCTCACGCTCGGTGCTCTCCGCGTCGATCACAGTGGGCCCGCCCGGCGACTGCGGCTTCTCCGACGGCGGCTTCTTCGGCGCCATGGTCACCGGCTCGTCCATGGCCGTCTTGAGCTCCTGTTGGAAGCCGTCGGCGATGCGGCGGAACTCGCCGAGGAAGTGCCCGACCTGGCGGGCGGCCTGGGGCAGTTTGTTGGGGCCGAGCACGAGCAGAGCGACGAGCAGGATGACCAGGAGCTCGGCGCCGCCGATGTTGAACACGAGGAAACCCTACCGGTGCGAACGGGCGGCAGCGGCGGCGCGAGCGGCGTCGATCCGGGCCTGCACCGGGCCCAACGTCGTGCGCACGTCGACCAGCGCGGCGATCTGCCGCTGGAGGTCCCGACGGGCCGACTCGAGTGATGCGATGGCGCCCAGGGTGACGAGCGAGCCCACGATCAGCACCAGAGGGACCGCCAGCCACGCCACGGCGGCAGGTTAGTGAGCGTCAGGGGTGCGACGCCACGGGCTACCGGTCGGTGTCGGTGGCGGCGTCCGAAGTGAGCGCGTGGAACCAGTCGTCGTCGCCCTGGAGCAGGTCGTGGAAGTCGAGGAGGTCGTCGTGGGTGATGGGTGCGCCGGTGCCGCGCTCGGCGAGCTCGGCGGGGAGGGGGTTCGTCGCCTGCTCCACCCCGGATGCGAGGAGGAGGTCGACGGTGCGGGGCTCAGCCGACTTGACCACCGTCACCAGGCAACCCGGGCAGCGGAAGGAGTAGGTGCCGGAGCCGTCCGCTCCACTGATGCGCACCTGCACATCCGCTGTCGTGAATTCCACATCGCCACAATCGGGGCAGCTGGCCCGGATGGTTGCCATCGTCTCGCCCTCCTCTCTCAACTCCCCCGAGCCATCGGCACGGCAGCCACACCCCTTGAGCGGGACTTCGAACAACCGGGTGTCTCCGCGGGCCGTGCGACAATCGGGGCATGGCCACGCGCCTCCCCTCACTTCGACCAGAGCCGATCGGTTTTGCTCATCGCGGTGGCCGAGCGCACGCACCTGAGAACACCTTGGATGCCTTCTCCTTGGCACTGCGGCTCGGCGCCACAGGTCTCGAGTCGGATGCCTGGCTGACCGCCGACGGCCATGTCGCCCTCGACCACGACGGCGTGGTCGGTCGCCTGCGCCGCCGGACGTTGTCGCTCATCGAGCGCCACCGGCTGCCCGATCACATCCCCACCCTCTCCGAGCTGTACCAGGCCTGCGGGACCCAGTTCGAGCTGTCGCTCGACGTGAAGGACCCCGAGGCGGTGCCCGCGATCATCGAGGCGGCCCGCTCGGTGGGCGGCGGCGCCCTGAGCCGCCTGTGGCTCTGTCACCCCGACTGGGAGCGGGTCGCCACGTGGCGCCCGCTGGCGCCCGAGGTGCGCCTGGTCGACTCCACCCGCCTACGGCGCATCAAGGAAGGCCCGGAACGCCGGGCGGCGGCGCTGGCCGAGGCGGGCATCGACGCCATCAACCTCCACCACCGCGACTGGACCGGTGGGCTGACCACCCTGTTCCACCGCTTCGATCGCTACTGCCTGGGATGGGACGCCCAGCACGATCGCCCCCTGTCCGCCCTCCTCGACATGGGCATCGATGGCGTGTTCTCGGACCACGTCGACCGCATGGTGGACGCCCTCGACGCCGCACGGGGCTGATCCGGTGGGTCAGAGCAAGGAGATGTCACCGAGCGGCCACACCCGGAAGAACGCCCGGCCCACGATGGTGTCCTCCTCGATGGGGCCGAAGAAACGGCTGTCGCGAGAGTCGCCACGGTTGTCACCCATCATGAACAAGTGCCCCTCGGGAACCTCGATCGGGTCGAAGTCGCCGGTGGTCACCCCGTCGTCGAGGTAGGGCTCGTCGAGGGGCTCGCCGTTGATGAGGACCTGGCCGTTCTGGCCCTGGACCGTGTCGCCGGGCAGGCCGACGACCCGCTTGATGAGGTCGGTGATCCCGCTGTCGGCCTCGCCCGCCGGACGTTCGAACACGATGATGTCGCCCCGGTTCACGTCGTGGAAGTCGTAGCTCAGCTTGTTGACGAGCACTCGGTCGCCGATGTTCAGGGTCGACACCATCGACGACGACGGGATGAAGAAGGCCTGGAGAAGGAAGGTCTTGATGACCAGGGCGATGAGGAGTGCGCCGACCACGACGACCACCCACTCGACGAGGCTGCGCAGGCCAGAGGCACCTGAGGAGGTGTCGGGAGGCTCGACCGGGGTGCCGGGGTCGTCGAGACCGAGGAGGGGGACATCATGGCTGGACACGTCGTTCGCAGGCTACTGCATGGCTCCTTCGATGCCGTAGCGCCGCAGCACGCGAGACGCGGCGGCGGCCCGCACCCCGGGTCCACCGAGGCGGTCGTCGACCTCCACCACGGTGGCGTCGGGACCGAGGCTCAGCAGCAGGCGCTCCAGCCAAGGTCGGGCGGTGACCGTCAGCGTGATACGCAGGCGGCCGTCCCCGAGGGCCTCGAGGTCCTCGTAGGGGTAGTGCTCGGCCACCCATCGGGCGTCGCTCTCGAGATCGAGCACGACCCGCGGGGCGTCGGGGCCTGGATGGAACGTGCCGGCCCGGTCGGTGGGCGGCGGCGGCTCGAAGCCCACGTCCAACGCCTCGGCCCTGCTGATGCGGTCGACGCGGAAGATCCGCTCGCCCTCGGCGCGGTGACACCACGCTGCGACGTACCAGCGGCCCTGGTCGGCGAACACCTGGTGAGGGTCGATCTCGCGAGTGGTTTGCTCGTCGCGCGCGAACGAGTAGTACTCGATGGCCACCCTGCGCCGCTCACGGGCGGCGGTGCGCAGGCGCTCGAGCAGTTCGGGGGCGACCTCGGCCGCCAGGCGGACATCGACCGCACCGTCGTCCGTGATCCCGAGCGAGCGGGCCAGCTTCGCCAGGCCCCGCGCCAACGACCCGTCGGCATCGACGCCGGGTGAGCCCACCATCGAGCGCCCGGCGGCGACGAGGGCCAGGCCTTCCTCGGGGGTGAGTCGCAAGGGACGGCCGAACGGCTGCGCCAGGTGGAGCCACACACAGCCATCCTCCAGCACGACGTCGATGAGGGCATCCGGGCTGAAGGGGTGAACCCCCACGAACTGGAGCAGGTCAAAGGCGCCGAGCAGGTCCGGCTCGTCGATGGCGAAGCGCGAGCACACCTCCGCCACCGTGGCGCCAGGGTGGTCCACGATCCACGGGACGATGGACAGCAGCCGCTGGAGACGCGTGCTCGCCGCCATGCGCGTCATGGGCCTTCGACCTGGGAGCGGAGCCAGGACACGAGGTCTTCACGCAACTCGGCGGGCCCCAGCACCTCGGCGTGGTCGAGGTAGCCGAGCACGAGCGAGCGGAAGCCGGCCCGGTTGGTCACCGGCACCGTGAACACCAACGCGCCGTCGGGGCGTTCTTCCACCGAGGCCGACGCACCGAGCTCATGACGGGCCAACGTGGCCCGACTGGCATCGACGAGCAGGTGCGCCACCACGGGCTCCCCCTCCCCCAGCTGCCAGGCGGCTCGCTCGACCCCGGGCACGGCACCTTCGGGGCGCTCGAACGAGCGCGGTGGGCCCGAGGTGAGCTGGTCGTCGATTCGGTCGAAGCGGAAGTTGCGCTCCTCGCCACGGTGGTGGTCGAAACCGCTGAGGTACCAGCGACCGAGTTGGAAGTCCAGTCGGTACGGGTCGACGGCGCGGACCTCACCCCGGTAGGCGAAGCGGACGGAACGACGCTCGGCCACTGCCTGGAAGGCCGTTGCCAGGTTGGCGTCGGTGGGCAACTGGCCGAGCTTCTCGACCTCGGGGGCGGCCGCCGGGTCGGCCTCCACGCCTCCGAGCTTCCAGAGCCCTCCCAGGCCGTGCGCTCCGTCGAGGTGCACGGCGGTGGCGGCGAGGTTGAGGGCAGCGAGCTCGTCGGCCTCGAGGCCCGGATCGCGCAGGTAGTACTCATCTCGGGGTATGCGGTAGCCGGTGAGGGGAGGATCGCTGCCCGGGACGGTCTCGACTCGCAGCGGGACGCCCATCTCCCGCAAGTCGTCCTTGTCCCGCTCGAAGGCGCGACGGAAGGTGGCGCCGCTCTCGGCCGGGTACCCGGGCACTCGCTCGTGGATCTCCTCGGCGCTCATGGCCCGAGGCGTCTCCAACAGGGCGGCGATGAGGTTCAGCAACCGTTCGAGCTTGTCCATTCGCTATGCACCTCCTTCGTCGGTGCCCCTTCGGGATCCGGTTCGCCTGCGGCGCGGCTCCGCTCCGCTGCGCAACGTCACCACCCCGTCGGTGCCCCTTCGGGATCCGGTCCGACGGTGGGTCACCTGAGCAGCTGGGCGGCAAGGGTCCCGGCGGCGCCGGCGGCCTGGAAGAAGGCCCGGTCCTCGTCGGGTCCCCGGCCCATCGTGGTGACCCGCAGCCCCCGGGCCGCGAGCAGCGCCGGCGTGTCGGGCTCGTCCACCTCGACGGCGTCCACCCGTCCCCGAGCCCCGAGGAGCGGGTGCGCCGCCACCGTCACGGGGGCGTGGACGAGGTCGAGCACGGTGCGGGAGTGGTGGCTGACCCCCCGGTGGCGCTCGCGATGGTCGCCTTCGGAGACCCGTAGGCACATCACCGGACGGCCGCCGAGGGCGGCGGCGGTGTCGAGGATGGTGGCGACCTCGACCGCGGTGGTGCCGAGGGTCGTGTCGGTGCCCACCACCCCGGGGCCCATGGACACCACCACGACGTCGGCGTGGAGCTGGTGGCGGGCGAGGGCCAGTGCCGAGGGGATGGTGACGGCCTCGAGATCGCCACCGAAGGCGTGTCCGGCGGTGACGGTGGCGTCGAGCAGCCCCTGCTCCCGCAGGTTGGCGACCAGGTCGGAGAACACCAGGGGCAGCGAGGCGCCGTCGGTCATGACGTAGACGAGCCGCGCCGTCGGGTCGGCCGCCTTGAGCGCGACAGCGACGCACGGGACCTGGCTGTGGACGCTGCACACGACGACGGGCAGGCCGTCGAGCTCCGCGGGCAGGTCGTCCAGGTGCTCCTCGGCCGAACCGGTGTCGGCCTGGAGGCTCGTGTAGCGCAGCTTCATGATGTGCCCCGGCCCCTTGCGCCGCCAGGAGCGTCGGGTCAGGTTCCAGTGCACGACGTGCCAGCCGCCGGTGCCGAGGCCCCACTCGACGGCCGTGGTGTTGCAGACGACCTCGTCCCCCACCGCCACGTCGCCGATGAGGCCGGTCAGCACGTAGGCCTTGGCGGGGCCGCCGTCCTCGGAGACCTCCGGGTCGGCTTCGAGGTCCACGAGGACCCGCTGGAGGCCTTCACGCTGGAAGAGGATCTCGACCACCCGGCCGCTGCGGAACGAGGGCACGGCGGCTCAGAGGGAGGCGATCAGCTTCTCGACGCGCTCGTCGCGCGACTTGAAGGGGTCCTTGCACAGCACCGTGCGCTGGGCCTGGTCGTTCAGCTTCAGGTGCACCCAGTCCACCGTGTAGTCCCGCTTGCGCTCCTTGGCCCTGCGGATGAACTCGCCGCGCAGGCGGGCCCGCGTGGTCTGCGGCGGCTGGTCGATGGCGAGGTCGATCTCCTCGTCGGTGCAGATCCGATCGACCATGCCGCGCTGCTGCATCCGGTAGAACAGCCCCCGGTCGCGGTTCACGTCGTGGTACTGGAGGTCCATCAGGGCGACCTTGGGGTCGGTGAGGGCGAGGCCGTGGCGCTCGCGGTAGGCCTCGATCAGGTTGTGCTTGATGACCCAGTCGCACTCCCGGTCGAGCGAAAGCGGGTCCTTCTCGATGCCGGTGAGGCAGTGCTCCCACATCTCGAGGGCCTGCTGCTCGAGGGGGTTGAGGCCCTTGGTGTCCGCGTAGCGCAGGGCCCGGTTGAGGTACTCGGACTGGATCTCGAGGGCACTGGCCTCGCGGCCGTTGGCGAGGCGCACCCGCCGCGTGCAGGTCATGTCGTGGCTGATCTCACGGATGGCCCGGATGGGGTTCTCGAGGGTCATGTCCCGGAAGGTGACCATGCGGTCCTCGAGCATGCGCAACAGGATGCTGGTGGTGCCGATCTTCACGAAGTTGGCGTACTCGCTCATGTTCGAGTCGCCCACGATCACGTGGAGGCGGCGGTAGCGCTCGGCGTCGGCGTGGGGCTCGTCGCGGGTGTTGATGATCGGCCGGGAGCGGGTGGTGGCGCTGGAGACGCCCTCCCAGATGTGCTCGGCGCGTTGGCTGATGCAGAACATCGCCCCGCGGGCGGTCTGGAGCACCTTGCCGGCGCCGGCGAAGATCTGGCGGCTCACGAAGAACGGGATCAGCACCTCGACGTAGTGGCTGAAGTCGTCCTGACGGCTGGTCAGGTAGTTCTCGTGGCAGCCGTAGGAGTTGCCCGCCGAGTCGGTGTTGTTCTTGAACAGGTAGATGACTCCTCGGATGCCCTCCTCGCGGAGGCGCTGCTCGGCGCTGGCGAGGAGCTGCTCGAGGATGCGCTCCCCCGCCTTGTCGTGCACGACGAGGTCGTAGATCGAGTCGCACTCGGGGGTGGCGTACTCGGGGTGCGAGCCCACGTCGAGGTAGAGGCGGGCGCCGTTGGCCAGGAAGACGTTGCTGCTCCGGCCCCACGAGACGACCCGGCGGAACAGGTAGCGGGCGACCTCGTCCGGGCTGAGCCGCCGCTGGCCGCGCAGGGTGCAGGTGACGCCGTATTCGTTCTCGAGACCGAAGATCCGGCGGTCCATCCGGCCAACCTACACAGGCCCCGGCCGTTCGCAGGGGCCATGTCGTCGGGGATCAGGCCAGCAGTTCGGCCAGTTCGGCGTCCTCGATGCGCCGGAAGGCCCGCCGGCCGTTGCTCCGGGCCAGGACCGCGACTTCGAGGTCGTCGGCCAAGAGGGTGCGGTCGGGCCCGCCGATGGCCTTGGCCGCCGCCTTCAGGGCGTCGGCCAGCGAGAGCCCCTCGCCCCAGGCCTCGCCGAGACGCTTGGCGATGGCCTCGGCCTCGCCGCCGAGCACGGTGAAGTCGGACTCGTCGACCACGGTGCCGTCGTAGAGGATGTGGAAGAGCCGGTCGCCGTCGGTCGTTTGGCCGACCTCCGCCACGAGGATCTCCACCTCCATCGGCTTCATCTCGTTGGTGAAGATCTGGCCGAGGATCTGCGCGTACTGGTTGGCGAGGCTGCGGGCGTCGACGTCGGCGCGGCTGAACGAGTAGCCCTTGAGGTCGGCGTGGCGGACGCCGGCGATGCGCAGGGAGTCGAACTCGTTGTACTTGCCGACACCGGCGAAGGCGATGCGGTCGTAGATCTCGCTGGTCTTGCGCAGGGTGTTCGACGGGTTCTCGGCGCAGATCAAGATGCCGTCGTCGTAGACCACGGCGGCGAGGCTGCGCCCCCGGGCGATGCCCTTGCGGGCGTAGTCGGCCCGGTCCTTCATCACCTGCTCGGGCGCGACGTAGAAGGGCATGCTCATGTCGCCTGCACCTCCTCCGTCGGTGCCCCTTCGGGATCCGGTTCGCTCATCGCGGCTGCTCCGCTCCGCTCCGCAACGTCATGGTTCACGGATTCACCTCCGGGTCGGTACGGGGGCCTCGGGAGCTCGTCAGCTGGTCGACGAGGCCCCGGAAGCGCCGGGCGACCTCCGCCTCCTCGACGACCTCGAAGCCGCCGGCGGTGATGGTCGCGACGCTCGGGTAGATGGCCCGCACGAGGTCGGGGCCACCGGTGGCCGAGTCCTCGTCAGCGGCCTCGAACAGGGCCGAGATGACGAGGTCGATGACCTGCTCGCGGGTCAGGTCCGGGCGATAGCCCATCTTGACCACGGCGCCGGCATGGAGGCTGCCCGACCCCGTCGTGGCGTACTCGCTCTCCTCGTAGCGGCCGCCGGTGACGTCGTACTCGAAGAGGCGACCCTCCTGGCGGGCGGTGTCGTAGCCGGCGAAGAGGGGGACGACGGCGAAGCCCTGCATGGCTGCGGGCAAGTGGCCCCGCACCATCTGGGAGAGCTGGTTGGCCTTGCCCTCGAGGCTGATGGTGGTGCCCTCGACCTTCTCGTAGTGCTCGAGCTGGAGCTGGAACAGCTTCACCATCTCGATGGCCGGGCCCGCGGCGCCCGCGATGGCGACCCCCGAGTGGCGGTCGGCGGGGAAGACCTTGTCCATGTGGCGGTGGCTGATGAGGTTGCCCGAGGTGGCGCGCCGGTCACCGGCCATCACCACACCATCGGCGTAGCGCACCGCCACCACGGTGGTGCCGTGACTGAAGGTGAGCGGGTTCGCCGGGGCATCGGATCCGGAGGCGAAGCGGGGCTCGAGGCCCTGCGCTCGGAGGAGGTTGAGGAAGCTGGGCCCGGGGTCGTCCTCGACCGGGAAGTACGGGAGCGTCACGGCTCGGAGGCTATCGGCTCTCCGGAGGGTCGCTTCCGTCGCCGCCCTCGGCTTCAGCGCTGTCGTCGGACCCACCCTCGGCGCCGTTGGCCCGGTTGCGGACCCACCACACCGCGGCGCCGGTCGCGGCCAGACCGAGGACCATCGCACCGCCGACGAGCGGCAGCGCCGAGTCCGACCCGCCGTCGTCATCGCCCTCGAGCACCTCGGAACGATTCGGTGAGCTGGTGTCCTCGCCGATCGTTCCCGCCAGCGTGGTGGCCGTGGTGGCGGTCGCTCCGGCGTCGGCGGCACGGAACGGGCCCGTCACCTCGTAGCTCACGCCGCGGTTGGAGGGGCCGCCGCGCTGCGAGGCGAAATAGAGCCGCGTGCCGTCAGGGCTGAACGCGGGGCCCGTGATCTCTGACGGTAGGCCGTCGGCCGGCACGCCCTCGTCCACGATCCGGACGAACGGGACGGTGTCGCCCTCGGGCGTGAGGATGACGACCTCCATGTTCCCGCCGTCCTCGGCCACGTAGAGATCACCCGTCCCGGGCTCGAGGGTGATGTTGTCCACGCCGGTCAGCTCCCCCGAGCCGTCGTAGACGATCTCGATCGTCTCGCCCCCGGTGTCGTACCGGCGAACGTGGTCGTCGCCCTTCGAGGTGAAGTACACCGAGCCCTGGTCGTACCAGACGCCCTCGCCCCCGTCGAAGGCCGCGCTGTCGGGCACCTGCTCGCGCGTCGGGGTGTCGGCCGCACTCGGGTCGGGCACCGCCAGCCAGGTCACTCCCCCGCTGCTGTCCACCTGCGCCACCTCCAGCGTCCCTGCGGTGAGGTCGGGGTAGACGTCCGGGGTGAATCGGTAGAACCGGCCGTCGGGCCGGTCCTCGGTCAGGTAGAGGGTCTCGCCGTCGGGGTCGACCGCCGCCGCCTCGTGCGGGAACGCGCCGAGCGCGGGGCGGGGCTCGGCGGGGGTCTGGCCACTCGGGTCGCACTCCCACACCAGGCCGCCCTCGATCTCCTCGCACGACAGCCAGGCGCCCCAGGGCGTCGGCCCGCCGGCGCAGTTCATGGTCGTGCCCTCGAGGATGCGCTGGGCGGCGACCACCTCGCCGTCGGCGTCGAAGGTGATGCCGCTGGCGCCACCCTCGCCCTCCAAGGGGTTCTCGGAGTTCACCGCCAGGTGCCAGCCTCCGGCGGCGAGGGGGAAGGTGGCGGCACCGTCGGGGAACACGGGCCAGGAGTAGCCCGTGCCTTCGACCTCCTCGTCCGAACGGGCGATCACCCGGGAGGTGAAGCCCTCCGGCAGGAGCAGGCCGTTCTCGTCGGGCTCGCGGCCCTCGATCGAGCCGTAGGGCCCGACAGCGCTCCCCTGCTGCGTCGTGGCGCCGACCGGACGCCAGAGTGCGGGGGCGAGCACGACCGCCCCCGATGAGACGGAAACGGCACGGAGGAAGTCCCGGCGTCGCATGGCCGGGCAACCTAGCGGTCAGGTGGACACCAGGTTGTGGGAAGGGGCTACTCGCCGCCCTTTTGCACGTAGCTGCGGACGAAGTCCTCGGCGTTGGTCTCGAGCACGTCGTCGATCTCGTCGAGGAGGTCGTCGAGCTCGGCCTTGATCTTCTCCCCGGTCTCCGAGGTGGCGGGCGCCTCGTCGACGTCTGCTTCCTCGCGGGCGGGGGCGGGCCGGCGCTTCTGCTCTCGTTCGGCCATCAGGCGCTCCTGTCCGTTCGCTCCGTCTGCTTCACGACCCCAGCCGCTCCAACAGCTCGGCAGCGGTCGTGCACTCGTCGACCAAGGTACCCACGTGCGCCTGGGTTCCGCGCGTCGGTTCCATCATGGGCACCCTGCGCAGCGTCTCGGCGCCGATGTCGAACACCAGCGAGTCCCAGTTGGCGGCGACGATGTCGTCGCCCCACTTCTCGAGGCAGCGCCCCCGGAAGTACGCCCGGGTGTCGGAGGGCGGGTCGCTGATCGCGCTCGCGACCTCGGCGTCGGTGGTGAAGCGCTCGACCGGGAGGCGGGCGAACAGCGACTTCTCGGGGCGCAGGTCGTGGTACTGGAGGTCCATCGCCGCGAGCCGAGCGTCGGACCATTCGAGGCCGTGGCGGTCCCGGTAGCCCTCGAGGAGGCGGTGCTTGGCCACCCAGTCGAGCTGGCCGGCGAGGCCCATCGGGTCGGCCTCGAGCTGGGTGAGGACGTCCTCCCAGCGGGCCAGCACGTCCTCCCCCACCGTGGGATCGGCGCCGAGGCACTCGAGGCCGTTGACGTCGGCGTACTTGCGGGCGCGGTCGAGCAGCTCCCACTGCACCTCGAGGGCCGTGACGGTGGAGCCGTCGGCGAGGTCGAGGGGCTCACGGAGGCTGGTGTCGTAGGACACCCGGCGCATGGCCGCCACCGGGGCCAGGAAGCGGAACTCCCGGGGCAGGAAGTCGTCCTCGATCATCGACAGCACGAGGGCGGTGGTGCCCACCTTCAGCAGAGTCGAGACCTCGGAGAGGTTGGCGTCGCCCACGATGACGTGGAGCCGGCGGTACTTCTGCGCGTCGGCGTGGGGCTCGTCGCGGGTGTTGACGATGGGCCGCTTCAGGGTGGTCTCGAGACCGACCTCCTCCTCGAAGAAGTCCGCCCGGGAGGTCAGCTGGAAGCCGATGCTGTCGCGACCGAGTCCGGGGGCCTCGGTGCCGACCTTGCCGGCGCCGGTGAAGATCTGGCGGGTGATGAAGTGCGGGGTGATGTGGGTGACGATCCGCGAGAACGGCACCGACCGCGCCATCAGGTAGTTCTCGTGGCAGCCGTACGAGTTGCCTTTGCCGTCGGAGTTGTTCTTGTAGACGACGATCTCCTGGCCGTCGGGCAGGAGACGACCGGCGGCGGCCATCGAGCGCTGGAGGATCAGCTCGCCGGCCTTGTCGAACACCACGATCGACCGTGGGTCGGCGCACTCGGGCGTGGAGTACTCCGGGTGGGCGTGGTCGACGTAGTAGCGGGCGCCGTTGGTGAGCACCGCGTTGATCAGATGGGTCTCCACCTCGGGGGCCATGGCCCCCTCGGGGGCGAGGCCGCGGGCGTCGTTGCCGGGCGACTCGTCCTCGAAGTCCCAACCCACCTTCGCCACGGGGTGGGCCTCATCGGCGACGCGGGCCAACTCGCCCATGTAGGCGTTGATGAGCACCGACGAGGCGGCGATGGGGTTGGACTCGCCGGTGCCCCGCAGGACGATGCCGAACTCGGTCTCGAGGCCGATGATCTTGGGCAACGCCATCAGGGAGCTCCCACCGCTAGAGGTACTGCCCCGTGGCCATGCGTTCGATGGCCCGGCCGCCTCGTGCGTCCTCGTCGTCCTTGGTGATCAGGGTGCGCACGTAGACGATGCGCTCGCCCTTCTTGCCGGAGATCTTCGCCCAGTCGTCCGGGTTGGTGGTGTTGGGCAGGTCCTCGTGCTCCTTGTACTCCTGGTGGATGGAGGCGATGAGGTCCTCGACGCGGATGCCGCGGGCGCCGTCGTTGATGAGGCGCTTGATGGCCCGCTTCTTGGCCCGGCGCACGATGTTCTCGATCATGGCGCCCGACGAGAAGTCCTTGAAGTACATGACCTCCTTGTCACCGTTCTGGTAGGTGACCTCCAGGAAGCGGTTCTGCTCGTCCGTGCGGTACATCTCCTCGACCGTCGTCTCGATCATCGCCCGCACCGCCTTCTCGGGGTCGCCGCCGCCGAGGGTGTCGACTTCGCCGAGGTCGAGGGGCAGGTCGCTGACGAGGTAGCGGCTGAAGATGGAGGCGGCCGCGGTCTCGTCGGGGCGCTCGATCTTGATCTTCACGTCGAGGCGGCCGGGCCGCAGGATGGCCGGGTCGATGAGGTCCTCGCGGTTGGAGGCACCGATCACGATCACGTTCTTCAGGGTCTCGACCCCGTCGATCTCGGCGAGGAGCTGCGGGACGATGGTGGACTCCATGTCCGAGCTGATGCCGGTGCCGCGGGTGCGGAACAGCGAGTCCATCTCGTCGAAGAAGACGATGACGGGCCAGCCCTCCTCCGACTTCTCCCGGGCCCGCTGGAACACGAGGCGGATCTGGCGCTCGGTCTCGCCCACGTACTTGTTGAGCAGCTCGGGACCTTTGATGTTGAGGAAGTAGCTTCGTGCCTCGGAGTCGCCGGACACCTCCGCGACCTTCTTGGCCAGGGAGTTGGCCACCGCCTTGGCGATGAGGGTCTTGCCGCAGCCGGGCGGGCCGTAGAGGAGGATGCCCTTCGGCGCCGGCAGCTGGAATTCCGCGAAGAGCGCCTGGTGCACGAACGGCAGCTCGACGGCATCGGTGATCTGCTCGATCTGGTCGTCGAGGCCCCCGACGTCCTCGTAGGAGATGTCGGGCACCTCCTCGAGGACGAGCTCCTCGACCTCGGGCCGCGGCAGGCGCTCGAGCAGGAGGCCCGAGCGGGAGTCCATCAGCACGGCGTCGCCGGCGCGGAGGCGCTGGCCCTTCAGCGAGTCGGCCAGCTCGACCACCCGCTCTTCGTCGGCTCGTCCGGCGATGAGGGCGCGGGTGCGGTCGGGCAACAGCTCCTTGAGGGTGACGACCTCGCCGGTGACCTCACCGCTGCGGGCGAGCACCACGTTGAGCGACTCGTTCAGCACCACCTCGGCGCCCCGCTCGATCTCGGTGTCGCCGATCTCGGGGTGCAGGGCCACCCGCATCTTGCGGCCACCCGAGAACACGTCGACCGTGCCGTCGTCGTTGCGACCGAGCAGGGTGCCGTAGGCGGAGGGGGGCTGGGTCAGCTTGTCGACCTCCTCGCGCAGCGTGGAGATGTGCTCGCGCGCCTCGCGAAGCGTGTAGGTCAGCTTCTCGTTCTGGGAGACCGCCTGGGCGAGTTGGCCCTTGGTCTCGAGCAGCCGCTCCTCGAGGGTGCGGACGCGCTTGGGCGCTTCCTGCAGCCGGCGGCGGAGGGAGACGACCTCCTCCTCCACGGTCCGCGCCTCAGCCCGGAGCTCGTCCAGCTCGGCTTCCAACGAGGCGATCCGTCGTTCTGTCTCGTGCTGGCTGACGGCAACCACCTCCTCGCTCGCGTCCCGCGGACGATACACGGGCCGTCGCCCGATGCGGCGGAGCGGGGGCGGGCTGTTCTCGAGGCGTTCACACGACCGCCACGAGGGGTGGTCAATTGCACGGGATTTCCGTGTTTATCGGGTGGAGGGGCTAGAGTGGACCCACTGAGCAAACGTCTGGGGGCCCAGGCCCCACATCGTGAGAGGACACCCCCCAATGAAGGTCTGGATCGATCAGGATCTGTGCACCGGTGACGGCCTCTGTGAGGAGATCGCACCCGACGTCTTCACCCTCCTCGACGACGGCTTGGCCTACGTCAAGGAAGGCGACAAGGTCTTCTCGGACCCGGGCGGCCCGGAGGGCCTCGCCGCCGTGCCGGCCGGCCAGGAGGAGGCGGTCATCGAGTCCGCCGAGGAGTGCCCCGGGGAGTGCATCTTCATCGAGATGTGACCTCGGCTCGCGTCAGCGAGCTTCTGCCAAGAGCGCCGGTTCCCCTCGGGAGCCGGCGCTCTTGCTTTCCCGATGTCGGCGACGTTCAGGTGAACGTCGGTGACGGAACGACCCGCTCGGGTTCCTGTCAGTGGGGGTGGAGAGAATGGGAACGTCCGTTCGACCCGTCCGGGGGAGGTCCCACGTGCCTGTCGCCACCGCCGATCCGTCCACGACCAGCGCTGAGCCCGCCGAGCCCGACCCGGCCACGGCCACCATCTGCGAGGCGGCGGCGCTGCCCGTAGAGCGCCTCGAAGCCGAGATCACCTCGCTCGCCGGGCACCTCGCCGCCGGGATGTGCCGATGGCTGTTGCTCGTCGCTGAGTTCGACCGCCGAGAGGGCTGGCTGACCTGGGAGTGCCAGTCCTGCGCCCATTGGCTCATGTGGCAGTGCGGTGAATCACTGCGCACTGCCCAGGACAAGGTCCGCGTGGCCCACGCCCTTGCCTCGCTCCCCAAGATCCGCGCCGAGTTCGCCGCCGGCCGGCTCTCGTACTCCAAGGTGCGCGCCATCTCCCGCGTCGCCGCCGAGCGCACCGAGGACTTCTTCGTCGAGTTCGCCCGCAACGCCACCACCAGCCAACTCGAACGCCTCGTCAACAGCTACCGGCGCACCGGCAAACTCGACGACGACACCGCCCGACGACGCCATGACCGCCGCTCCTTCCGTTGGTGGATCGACGACGACGGCATGGTCTGCTTCCAGGGGCGCCTCAGCCCCGAAGACGCCGCCGTCGTCACCAGCGCCATCACCGCCGCCACCGTCCCACCCACCCGCCGCGACGCCGAGCGGCCCACCACCGCCGACGGGCGCACCATCCCGCAACCCGGCGACGACCCCCTCCACGCCCGCCAGGCCGACGCCCTCGTCGCCATCTGCGCCGGCACCACCGACACCTCCCCCGCCACCGTGATCGTCCACGTCGACCAGGACACCCTGGACCACGACGCCGACGGCGCCTGCCACATCGACGGCTCCGCCAACCTCACCCCCGAGACCGCCCGCCGCCTCGCCTGCGACGCCACGACCTACGACGTCATCGAACGCGACGGTGAACCCGTCACCACCACCAAAGCGTCCCGCTCCATCCCGCCCCGGCTCCGCCGCCAGCTCACCGCCCGTGACCACGGCTGCTGCCGGATCCCAGGCTGCGGACGCAGTGGCCAGGTCCACGCCCACCACCTCATCCACCGCGCCCACCACGGCCCCAACGCCCTCGACAACCTCCTCACCCTGTGCCCGTTCCACCACCGCCTCGTCCACGAAGCCGGCTACCGCGTCGAGCTCCTCCTCGACCAGGTCATCGTCCACCGCCCCGGCCGGCCACCCCTCACCGACACCAACCCAGCACCACCGAGCGGCCCCGACCTCCCCACCCGCAACCAGCTCCGCCAGCTCCACATCGACCCAGACACCATCATCTGCGACTGGGACGGCAGCCCCCTCCGCTACGACGACCTCTCCTTCACCATCGCCGTCCTCAACAGCGGCAACCGGTACACCTGAGGGTCGACGTTCACCTGAACGCCGACCGCCAAGAACTGCAGCGGCGGCCCTCAGAGGACGGTCACAGCTGATCGCACTGGCGAGCACCGCCGTCCAGGGCCTCACATCGGCAGCCGCCCCCTTCCACTGGGACGTGCTGCACCCCACCGAGCGCAGCAGGGTCGGGCCACAGCAGACCGAGGATCTACGCCCTTGCTCTCCACAATCCGCAGGGTGGCGCTGGCATGATCGGGCGGTGCCGCGCAGTTGGGAGGATCCTCGTAACCGCTCGGAATGGATGCGCAAGGCAGCGAACGACTACCGGACGGCAGGTGACCGACTCCTCCGGGACCTTCGATCGACGACGCATCTCGATCCGATGCTCGACGTCTGGGTCGACCACGAGTCGCTCGTGGGATCGATTTCGCTCGACGGTGGAAGGACCGCGCTCACCCGAGACCTGCCGATGACGGTCGATGAGCACGAGGCGGCGGTCGGACTGGTGGACCGCTTCTCCACCGAGATCGTGGAGGCGCTCTGGAGCGGGTGGCCGCAGTGTCCATCGCACGGACACCCACTCGACGCGCGGGTCGTCGACGGCGCCGCGTGGTGGTGCTGTCCCACGACCGGCGAGGCGTATTGCGCGTTCGGCGGGCTCGCCGTCATCTGATCAGAGACGAAGTGGAACAGCGTCTGACCGGGAGCGCCACGATCCCGCCGGTGTTCCTTGAGCGCCGGCCCGCGGGCCGGCGCTCCTCCCGTTTCGGCGCCTGCCGTCTCGGCCGTGGGCCTCAGTTGAGGCAGGGGCCGGTGTCCACCACCGAGTCGAGGTCGAGGTCGAGGACGGCACGCAGCTCCTCGTCGGTGAGCGCGTAGCCCACGCCGTCCTGGTCGGGGGCGATGGCGAAGGCGACGCCCACCACCTCGCCATCGGGGTTCACCAACGCCGAGCCCGAGTCCCCCGGGGCGAGGTCGGTGGCCAAGAAGAAGACCTCGCGCTCGGTGCGGCTGCGGTCGTAGATGTCGGTGCCCTGGGCTCGGACCTGCTGGGCGATCTCGAAAGGGGAGATCTCGAGGGGTCCGCCGCCGGGGTGGCCGTACACGCCACCGACGTCGCCCGCGACGGCGGTGGCGATGGGCAGCGCCGGCCGGCCGAGCCCGGGTGCGGAGAGCACGGCGAGGTCGCGGTCGGCGTCGAAGGCCACCACCTCGGCGGGGACCCGCGTGCCGTCCGAGCGCTCGACCTCGGTGTTGTCCTCCCCCGCCACGACGTGGGCGTTCGTGACCACGAGGTCGTCGCCGACCACGAAGCCGCTGCCGTCCTGCACGCGCTCGCAGGCCACGCCCTCGACCTTCACGGTCGACTCGACGATGCGTGCCGACACCTCGGCGGAGATCCCCGTGGCGGCCGGGGGCACCCCGACGTCCGGCGCGGGCTGGAGCGCATCGAACACCTCGGGGAATCGGTCCTCCCCCACCAGCTGCCGTAGGGCGAGGAACGCGTCCGGGGCCTCGGGGAGCGCGTCGTGCACCCAGCCCGCGAGTGCCGACGTGCGCGCCTGGCGGGCCGACCAGCCCGGCACGGCCGCCATCGTCGGCAGGATCAGCCACAGCAGGACGAGGATGCCGACCATGCCGGCGAGCGCGCCGGCGCCGCGGTCGAGCGCCTGGCCCTTGCCCGTCTCGATGCCAAGGCTGAGCTGGTGGCCGATGAGCAGGCCGATGGCCTGCCCGGCGAAGGCACCGGCGAAGAGGACGGCGATGGCCACGACCAACATGGCCTGGTCGTCCAGGTTCACGCGCTCGAGGATGCGGGGCAAGGCCACTGCGGCCACGACGAGGCCCACGGCCATGCCCGCCCAGGAGGTCGAGCGGGCCACGAAGCCCATGCGGAACCCGCCGACCGCGGCCCCGATGATGGCAGCCAGGATCAGGATGTCGAGCGCGTTCACGGCCTCAGGACGTGAGCAGGCGGGCGTGGGTGAGGAAGCCGGTGTGCGCCACCATGCGGTGGTCGGGGCGCACCGACTGGCCCTCGATGTGCCAGCTGCGGTTCAGCACCTCGAGCGTCTCGGCCATGCCGAACGCCGAGTCGTCGAGCGTCTCCCGGAACTGACGGGCCTGGAGGATGCTCGGTGTGTACGCCACCAGGATCCCGCCGGGGTGCAGCGCCTTCTCTGCGTGCGGCACCACCCGCCACGGCTCGGGCAGGTCGAGCACCACCCGGTCCAGGTCCTCGAGCTCGATGCCGTCGTAGGTGTCGCGCACCTCGACGCGGTAGCGGTCGACCCCCTCGTCGCCGAGGAAGGCGGTCACGTTGTGCTGTGCCCGCTCCGCGAAGTCCTCGCGCACCTCGTAGCCCGTGACGTCGGCGCCGGCGCGGAGCATGGTCATGGACAGGGCGCCGGAGCCGACCCCGGACTCGAGGACTCGTGCCCCCGGGAAGATGTCGGCCAACAACAAGAGCGGGCCGAGGTCCTTCGGGTAGATGACCTGGGCGCCCCGGGGCATCTTGAACACGAAGTCCGACAAGGTGGGGCGGATCGCGGTGTAACGGGCGCCCATGGTGCTGCGGACGCTGACGCCCTCGCCCTGGCCGAGCAGCTCGGCGTGGGGCAGGAAGCCGGCATGCGAGTGGAACTGGCCGTCCTCGGTGAGGGTGACCAGGTAGCGACGCTTCTTGGTGTCGATGAGCAGGACCCGGTCACCTGCGGCGAAGGGGCGGCTCACGACGGACGACGTCCCAGTGCCACCGGCTGCGGGGCGCCGACGTGGGCCCGCGGCGTCCCACCCGCCCGCTCGCCCTGCTTCCCACCCGCCCGCTCGACGAGCCGGCAGAAAGCGCACACCTCGGTGGGCGTCGGCGCACCACACACCAGGCACCCGGCCAGCGCCTCCCGGTCCTCCTCGGCCTCGGCCTGGAAGCGCTCGGAGGCGCGGGCCAGGAAGCCGAAGTAGAAGTCGTGCTTGCTGCCCGGTGAGGTGGCCTCGATCGCGTTCAAGGCCTCCTTGTAGCCGAGGTGGCGGTTGCCGGCGGCCATGGGGCACTCCTCGACCAGGTAGTCGATGCCACGCACGACGCAGTAGGCCGCGGTCTCCCGCTCGGCCAGACGCACCAGCGGCTTCACCTTGCGGGGAAACCCGTCGCGGGCGGGCAGGACCGGGAGCTGGCGGCCCAGGTAGTCCGTCTGCCAACGCAGCACGTTGCCGAACAGGACGGCGGCCTCGTCGTCGAGGTTGTGACCGGTGGCGAGCACGTCGAAGCCACCCTCCAGGGCGGCGCCGTCGAACACGTGGCGCTTCGACAGCCCACAAGCCGAGCACGGCGCCCGCCGGGCGGCCCGGGAGCCGTCCGGGATGTCGAAGCCGTAGTCCGCCGGCAGGTCGACCTCGATCAGCTCGGCCGCGCGCTGTTGGGCGAAGGCCCGGGCGTGCTCGAGCGACGCGTCGCTGTAGTCGCCGATGCCGAGGCCCACGTAGAGACCGCTGACGTCGTAGTCGAGGTCGAGCAGGACGTCCCACAGGGCCAGGGAGTCCTTGCCGCCCGACACGGCCACGAGGACCCGCTCGCCGCGCTGGATCATGTCCCAGTCCTTGATGGCCTTCTCGGTCTGGTCGCGGCAGAGCTTCACGAAGTGCTCGACGCAGAAGTTGGCGTTGTGGCGGCGCACGTCGATGACCGCGGGCTCACGGCAGACGCGGCACTTCATGCGTGCCCCCCTGAGATGACCGGCCGGATCTCGACGTCGGCGTCGTCGGGCAGGATGGCGTCGGCCGGCACCAGGGTGTCGCCGGCGATCACGAGCACGGACTCGCGGCGCACGTCCAGGCACTGCAACAGGGCCACGACGCTCATCGGACCGGGGACCTCGAGCTCGCGTCGCGGATTGCGGAGCAGGACCTTCACGAGCGTCGGCGGCGGCCGCGAAGGGCCGGAGCCGCCTCGCGCCGGATCACGACGCTCTCGCCCGGGGCGAGCTCTTCGCGGTACACGACCACCTCGTTGCGGCCCGCTGCCCGATTCAGGAAGTGCAGCCCCCAGGCGAACACGCCGAGGATCATCCACGCGCGTCGGCCCTCGAACAGCCCCCGCTCGATGCCCGCCCGTCGCAGGAAGCGCAGCGCGGCGCCCATCACACCCGACGGATCTCGACGACGGTCTTCTGGAGCTTGCCGCGCCGCCGCCCGAAGTAGAACGCGGCGGCGGCCACGACCACCGTGACGACGATCCCGGCCACCAGCGCGTAGTTGCGGGCCGCCTCACCCGCCTCGTCGACCTCGCCCTGGATCTCCCGGAACTTGGACTCGATGTCATCGCGGCTGATGGGGGCGGTGGCGCTCATGGCTGGCTCCTCTTGTCGCTCGTGCGGTTGATGGCCTTGATCGACAGGTAGGCCACCCCCGAAGCGGCCACCAGGGTGACGAGGTAGGGCACCCACGACCAGTTGCCGGTGAGCGGGCTCCCGGTCTCGGTCTGGAGCAGGCGGAGGAGGGCCACGGTGAGCTCGATGGCACCGATGCCGATGAGCAACATGGCGACCGCGCCGTAGCCCACGAAGCGGCCGAGGCCCTTCAGCGGGTCGACCGTCTCCTGCTTGGCGTACGCGACGAGCAGGTCCTTGACGTCGCTGGCCTGGCTCACCGGATCGTGCCGGGACGCTGGCCGGTTCATGCTGCTCGCCACACCGCTCCTCGCTTGTCGGTCACCACCGACGGTCGACATGCCCGTGGACCCACCCTACCCGTGGGTCCCCGGCGGCTCACCCGACAAGCGGGCCTCGAGCACCTCGCCCTCCTCGCCGAACAGGGTCGTCAGCAGCTCGAGGCGCTCCACGACACCCTCCGTGCCGAGGACGCGCAGCTGGTCGAGCGGGCCGAGGGGCCCGACCGCGGCAGCCTGGAAGGAGGCGACGCCCGGCTCGTCGCTCAGCTCGATGGTGGCGGGGACCGAGCTCTCCCCCAGCTCGCCCTTCAGGGCCACGGCCCGCCGGAACGGGCCCAACATGGTGCCGAGGGCCGCTCCGGCGGCGTCGGCGCGCACCTCGGGGTCCGGACAGTCGTGCACCTCGGCACGCGGGTACGGCGCGTCGGGCAGCCACTCGTCCACGACGATGCGGCGAACGCCCACCGCCACGACGGCGTAGCGGCCGTCGGGGTACTCCTCGGACTCCACGATGCGGGCCACGGTGCCCACGGTGGTGCGGACGTCGCCGCCGCCGACCTCGCTCCCCCGCTCGATCAGCACCACGCCGAACTCGCGCTCACCGGCGAGGCAGTCCCGCATCAACGCCCGGTAGCGCTCCTCGAACACGTGCAGGGGCAGCACGACCGACGGGAACAGCACCGAGCCCAGCGGGAACATCGGCAGGACAGCCACGTGGCGAGGCTAGGTCGGGCGACGCCCGCGGGTACGACCGAGGCCGCCGTCACCTCCGACTGTGCGACCCACCCGGTGCGACCGGCGAGGGAGAAGCCGGTCCTGACGGTGTGATGAGCCGCCAGGCGAAGAACGATTCAAAACGCGTCGAAGTCGAGCAGTTCGAAGGTGTCGAAGGTGGCAGGGGCCTGGGGGCCGGCCTCGTCGAGGTCGAGGCCGAGGAACTGCGACGCCTCGTCGCGGGCGATGAAGAGCAGGTTCAGGGGCGCCGGCTGGATGCGCTTGGGGATGGCGATGCCCCGCACGGGGACGTGGGCGTTGAAGCCGGCGTAGACCGCCACCGGCACGCGGTGGTGGGAGAGGGCGGCGGCGATCACGGCGCGAGCGGAACGGGGGCCGGGGGCCGGCCCGCGCGGCAGCAGCTTCAAGATGACCGCCACCGGCACGCCTCTCGCGCTGGCCCGAGTGGTCACCGCCACCACGTCGTGGTCGGCATGCAATGCGTACCCGCCGCCGGGCGCGGCCAGGCGCCATTGCAGGTACTCAGGGGTCCAGCGCTGCGTCCAGCCCTGCGCCGGGGCCTCGTCGAGGCCCTGCACCAGGCGTTCGAAGTCGTCGCCGGCCCGGAAGGCGTCGTCCACGTCGTGGCTCTCGACCCCTCGGCCCCGCCCAACCAGACGCGGGATGGCCACGACGGGCAGGCTGGTGATGAGACGGGCCCCGATGCGGTGGAGACCCGGCATGGTCGAGGACTCGTTGGTGACGCCGATGCCGCCGATCAGCCCGCCGAGCTCGTCCCGTCGCTCGATGGCCCGCTTCGTGCCACGGGCGGTCAGCGCGACGAAGTGCATGCTGCCGAGGCCGGATCGGGTCACGGCGTTCACCGAGAGCACGAAGGTGGCGGCCCGCTCGTGGTCGCGCCAGGGTTGGGGCACGAGCGCGAAATGGGCCACCCGGTTGCCCTTGCGGTCGACGTTCTCCTCGATGGCCGGGTGGTGGGGGTTCTCCCGGTAGAGCCAGCGCAGGAAGGTCGCGTCGTCGAAGCGCGTGGCCTCCGGGTGCTCCCGGCGCAGCAAGGCGGCGGTCGCCGCGAGGTCGTCCTCCTCGGCCTCCCCCGCGGCGGCCCCGTCGTGCGGGTCGGTCGGGGTCACAGGGCGTCGAAGTCCAACAGCTCGAAGCAGCGCAGGGTGACCTCGTCCTGGGGCAGCCCCTCGATCTCCTCGCCCACCGCCACCGACGCCCGGTCGGCGCCGAAGAGCACGAGGTTCAGCGGGGACGGCAGCAGGCGGCGGGGCACGGCGAGGCCCCGGAACGGCACCCGGTCGTTGAAGCCGACGTAGACCGCCGCCGGCGCCCGGTCGACCCTGCAGGCCCGGGCGACGAGCGCCGCCCCGGCGCCGCGGCCGGGGGCGGGCGTCCGGGCGAGGAGCTTGAGGACGACGGTGACGGGGACGTGCTGGTGGCGCATGCGGGTGGTGACCGCCATGGCCTCGTCGCTGACGTGCACCCGGTACTCGGCGGCGGGGTTGGCCAGCCGCCACCGCAGGGTCTCGAGGGACCACACCTGGGTCCAACCGCCATCGGACGGCGCGGGGAGGGAACCGACCATCTCGGCCAACTCGTCGCCGGCCAACCAGGCGGGCGTGACGTCGCGGGTGGTCACCCCGCGACCGCCCGGAAGAGCCGGTCGCACGACGACCGGCAGCGGGCCGACGTTGCCGATCCCGGTGCGGGTGAGAGTCATCGCGGTGGACGACTCGTTGGTCACCCCGAAGCCCGCCACGACGCCCTGGCGGCCCATCTCGCGGATGCCACGCCGGAGCAGGGCGAGGAAGTGCGCCTGGCCGGACCCGGAGCGGGTCACGCCGTTGACACCCACGCAGAACGACACGACCTCGTCACCGCGGGCCCAGTGCTGCGGCAACAGGGCGAAGTGGGAGACCCGCTTGCCCTTGTGGTCGACGCTCTCCTGGATGGCCGGGCCGACCGGGTTCCGGTCATAGAGCCATGGCAGGTAGCCCGGCACGCGGAAGCACTCGCGATCGGGGTGCTCCGCGGCGAGAAGGGCGGCCGTGGCCCCGAGGTCACTCACGCGTCCGCTGCCACGGGCGCATCGGGACGGGTGGACGCGGACGACGGCGCCTTGGCCCTCTTCGTCGGCCGTCGTGCCCACCGCCAGGCGGCGTCGAGCGCCACCCCCGCCAACACCACGAGGCCGAGGTCGACGGGATAGCGGTACCGGGTGACGCCGATGGCCACTGCGGCCGTGAAGGTGACGAGGAGGGCCAGACTGACGAACGGCAGGATGGGCACGCCTCGGCGTCGCAGGACCACCAGACCGCCGACGCCGAGGGCCAGCAGCTCGTAGTAGAGGACCAGGCCGATGGTGGACACGGCGCGACCCCGACCTTCGACGACGGTGTCCAGGTCGATGCTCTGCCCCGGGCGGTACACGCCCCAGATCCGGCCCACGCGAGCGGCCGAGACCACGAGCGCCCGTCCCGGTCGCTCCCCGATGTAGTCGAGGCCCCGCTGCATGCCGATCTCGGCGGCGTCGGACTCGTCGCCGTCGCCGAGGAACTCGAGGCCCTGCTGGGCCACGACCTCCATGTCGGGGTCGGGGTTGCGGATCTCGGGGATGTCCTGCGGGCTCGGGAAGGCGCAGCGGCCGCTCCAGTAGCCGAGCAAGGGCCCGTCGTAGGTGTCGTCGCAGTTGGCCTGTGGGAGCACCCCCGCTGCGCCGTACGACAGGAAGACGGGCTGGTCGAAGCGGGCGAGGTTGTGCAGGATCCACGGGCCCACGACGAGCCCGTAGGCCAGCCCGGCGGCGACGAGCAGGGCCAGGCGCCGCTTCCATGCCAGGGCGGGGACCAGCAACGCCAGCGGCAGGGCCAGGAAGAGCAGCAGGTTCGAGGCCTCGGCGCGGGTGAGAGCGGCGAGGGCGATGGCCGCGCCCAGGACCGCCGACCGCTGCCACCTGGGATCGTCGTAGACCCGGTAGGCGGCGAAGAGGACGAGCGCGATGGTCACGCCGTACAGCGGCTCGGAGAGCACGTAACCCTCGTTGACCCAGAGCAGTGGGTACACCGCGGCCAGGACTGCTGCGATGAGCCCCGCCCGGTCGCCACGGCCGTCCCCGCCGGCGAGGCGCCGGGCCAGCAGCCCCACGAGGGCCACCATGGCGGCGCCGGCGAAGCACGACACCACCCGATGGGCCAGGGGGCTGTCGATGCCGAGCGCCGACGGGATGGCCAGGTAGATCGAGTACAGCGGGGGATGGTGGGCCGCCTGGACGTTGACGTTCGCGTAGAGCCACACGATGGGGCTGACGAACCCGTCGCCCTGGCTGAGGGCCACCGCTTGGTGGTGGAAGTAGAAGCCGTCACCGCGTGGCGCGTCGTCCCCGTGGACGCCGACGGCGTAGGCCAGCCGCAGGAGGAGGGCCAGGCCGGTGACGCCTGCCAGGCGGACGTCGAAGCGGCGTAGGCGCTCAGGCACGCGCCGGCTCTGGCGATTCGCTTGCGGTCGGCGGCGTGCCGTCGCGGCCGTGGCGCGCCGGGCGGCGGGCGCGCCACCAGGTGAGGCACTGGTCGGCCACGACGCCAGTGAGCACGGCCATGGCCACCTCGAGGGGTACCCGGTAGCGCGTGACCGGGATGGCGATGGCCGCCACCGCGGTGACGAGCACGGCCATGGAGACGAGCGGGAGGATGGGCACCTTGCGCCGACGCAGCAACCACAGGCCGACCGCTGACACGGCCACGAGCTCGTAGAAGGTGATCAGCGCGGTCCGGGACACCCACAGCGGGCGCCCCTCCCCCACCGCGTCGATGCGCACCTGTTGTCCCGGCCGGAACAGGCCCCACATGCGCCCGACGCGCGCCGCCACGACGACGGGGACACGGCCCTTGTGGTCCTGGATGTACTGCACCCCGAGCTCCTGGCCGAGCTTGGCGGCGTCCGACTCGTCGCCGAACTGCTCGGCGTAGATCTGGGCGCAGCGCGCCGGGCTGCGAAGGCACTCTTGCGCCGAGGGCCCGATGGTCTCGTCGAGGAACGAACAGTCGGGGTGCCAGTAGCCGAGGTACTCGCCGGAGTAGGTCCGATCGCAGTTGGCCTGGGTCAGCACGCCGGCGAGCCCGTAGGACAGGGTGACGGGCTGGTTGAACCGGTAGAGGTTGTGGCCCACCCACGGCGCCATCACGAACGCCCCCGTCGCGAGCGCCACCGCCACGAGTACGGCCCGTCCCACGCGGTCGAGGTTTCGGCACAGCCAGATCAGGGGGATGGCCAGGATCAGGAACAGCAGCAGGGCCTCTGCCCGGGTGAGGGTCGCGAGGCCGATGGCACCGCCGAGCAGGGCAGCCTCCCGTGGCCGGGGGTCGTCCCACAGCCGGTAGGCGCAGAGCAGCACCAGTGCGATCAGGAGGCCGTAGAGCGGCTCTGACAGCAACAGGGCGTCGTTGGCCCAGAGGTTCGGGTACACCGCGGCGACCACGGCGGCCAGCAACCCCGCCCGCTCCCCCGCGACGCGACGCCCGACGAGGCCCACCACGACCACCATCAGTGCGCCGAGGAGGCACGACGCCAGGCGCAACGCCTGCGGGCTGGTGCCGACCACGTTCGACATCAGCGCCAGGTACACGACGTAGAGCGGCGGGTGGTGGGCGGCCTGGAGCTTCAGATGGAAGGCCTGGAACAGGATGGGGTCGATGAAGCCGATGCCGTCGGCCACCGCCCGCGCCTGACCGTAGAAGTAGATGGCGTCGCCGGCAGGCGCCTCGTTGCCCTGCTCCCAGAGCGTGTAGCCGACCCGCAGGGCAAGTGCGCCGGCACCGATCACGGCGAGCCAGACCCGGAACGAGAGTCGGGTCAACACTCGCACGGGGGGCGATGGTACCGCCGACGCCGTCGCAGCCCCAGGTGCTCCCACCGCCGCCGTCAACTCGCATCGGGGCCGGGCCCCGAGGTGCTCGTCGCCGCCGGGTCCCCGGTCGTCGTGGTCGTGGTGGCGTCGCCCGCCCCCGCCCCCCGTCCAACCTGGCCGGGGACCTCGACCGGCGCCAGGTCGGCCAAGGGCGGCCGGTCCGGGTAGCTGGCGAGCAGCGCCCCGAGTTGGCCCCGCAAGGCGTCCTGCTCCGGGCTGATGTAGGGCGGGTTGTTGATGATGTACGCGAAGGTGAGCCGATCACCGCCTTCGAGCAGGTCGACGATGCCGGCCAGGGCGCGCACGTGGTTGAGCGAGCCGGTCTTGGCGTGGATGCGACCTTCGAGGGGCGTACCCGCGAACGTGGCCAGGGTCCCCGGTTGGCCGCCGGTGGCGAAGCCGTCCACGAGGGGCGGGTTGGCCTCGATGGTCTCCACCAGCGTGGCGCAGGTGAGCCGGTTGCCCTCGGCCAGACCCGAGCCGTCGACCGCGTCCTCCGGCCCGATGGCGAGTCCGGCCTGGGTCAGCACCTGCTCGACCGCCGCGGCGCCGGCGGGCGTGGTGCCCTCACCGCTCTGCGCCCGGCCGACCTCCCGTAGGAGGAGCTCGGCGGTCTGGTTGTCGCTGAAGGTGAGCAGCTGGGCGAGGATCTGCGGGAGCCTCTTCGACCGCACCTTGGCGATCGTGACGGTGCTCGCCGGTGCGGCCCCGGTCGAAGGCGGGCCCACGACCTCGACCCCGCGCTCGCGGAGCAGGACGGTGAACACCGCGGCCGCCTGGCCTGCCGGGTCGGGCGAGGCTCGCAGGGGCGCACCGGGATCGTCGGCGCTCGGAAAGCTCTCGAAACCGTCGTTCACCGACAGCGCCGACAGGGGGCCGGTCTGGTTCTGGTCGATGTAGCGCGACGGCCAGTCGGCCACGTAGCGCTCGGTCGAGTAGCGCGCCTCGTCGCCCACGACCCCACCCTCGACGCGCATCACCCCGGCGGCGACGACCGCGTCGGCGAGGTCCTCGAGGCGCGTGTGGGCGCGATCCTGCTGCGGCGAGCGGGCGGCATACGCCTCGGTTGCGAGCACCGGGTCACCGCCGCCCACCAGGTAGAGATCGCCGGTGACCACGCCACCGGCGGGGCCGGCCATCGCCTCGACCCGGGTGCGGTAGCGGTGGTCCGGACCGAGCGCGCCGAGCGCCGCTGCCGCGGTGAGCACCTTCTCGGTGGACGCGGGGGTGACCGCCTCCTCGGGACGGTGAGCCACGATGGATCGCCCGTCCGCCTCCACGACGAGGCAGCTGTCGGCCGGCAGGACGCCGGCCAGTCCCTCCAGGGCGCCCCGCAGGCGGCTGTCGGCGCCCGCCTGCGATGCCAGGTCGGGGACCCGACGGGCCGACAAGAGGGGCGTGATGGGCCCGGCCTGCTCCGCCGCGGCCGGCGTCTCGGCCGCCCGGGCGTCGAGCACGAGTGCCGCGACGCCCGCGCCCACGGCCACGAGGACGAGCAGGAGGGGCAGGATCAGGCGGCGCACGGGTGACAGAGGCCGGTCAGAGCAGGCCGCGGCGCTGACGCCATCGCGTGTCGTGCCACAGGTGGGCGAGGGCGGTCACCGCCCGGTTGGACGAGCCGTAGCACAGCCGCCCGCTGGCCCGAACCGCCGCCGGGCCGGCGTTGGTGGGATCGGTGGTCGCCAGCTCGGTGGCGGTGAGGATGGGCTTGCCCGTCGCCGCCGAGATGTCGGCCGCGGCCTGGGCGAAGCGGGCGTCCTGGCGCTCGTGGTACGCCACGATGCGCTCGAGGCCGTGCCCCGGGTAGAAGGGGCCCTCCCGCTCCATCCGTGCCGTGTTGGCCTGGATGCCGAGCCCGAGGAAGATCACCGCGTCCACCTCGTCGTGGCCGGCCACGGCCTCCATGACCTCGGGGATGGTGTCGCGGGTCTCGCTGCCGGCCAGGTCGACGGGGTTGCTCCGGCTCCAGCGGGGCGGCAGCTTCGTGTCGATGGTCCGGCGCAGGTCGACGGGCAGGTCGAGCAGCACGAGGTCCGTGCGGGCGATGGCGTCGGCGGTGACCACCCCCCAGCCGCCGGCCGTGGTGTAGATGACCGTGCGGGGCCCGCGCGGGCGGGGCTGGGTGGCGAAGGTGGCGGCCGCCTCGAAGGCCTCCTCCACCGTGGCGGCGCGGGTGACGCCGGCCTGGCGCATGGCGCCGTCGAACACGGCGTCGTCGGTGGCGAGCGAGCCGGTGTGGCTGGCCGCGGCCCGGGCGCCGCCGGCGGTCGCACCGCCCTTGACGATGACGAGGGGCTTGCGCTCGGCCACCGACCGCAGCCGGTCGTAGTAGGCCCGCCCGTCGTTGATGCCCTCGAGGTAGGCGAGGCCGACCCTCGTCTCCGGGTCCTCGGCGTAGAAGTCGAGGTAGTCGGGCACGGTGACCGCCGCCGAGTTGCCCGCACTGACGGCCCGGCTGATGCCGATGCCGCTGTGCTGGGCGAAGTTCATGAACGACGAGACGAAGTTCCCCGACTGGCTGGCGACGCCGATGTGCCCGGCGGGCGGGTACGGCGCCACGATCTGGGCGCACAGCTTCGACGGGGGTGAGACCACGCCCTGGCCGTTGGGGCCGGCGAGCAGGATCCCGAGCTCGTCGGCCACGGCCACGAGCTCCGCTTCGGCAGCGCGACCCTCGTCCCCCGCTTCCCCGTAACCGGCCGACGCCACGAACGCGGCGCGGACGCCCTTGCGGGCGCACGCCTGGAGCAGCTCGATGTTGGTCGAGGCCGGGGTGCAGATGAACACGAGGTCGGCGGCGCCGTCGGGCACCTGGTCGATGGAGGTGAGGCACTCGATGCCGAGGACCTCGGCGCCTTCCCGGTTGGTGGCGAAGACCCGGCCCCCGTAGCCCGCGGTCAAGATGTTGTGGAGGCACACGAACCCGAACTTGCCCGGATGGCTCGAGGCGCCGGCCACGATCACCCCGCGGGGCTCGAACAGGGCACGGAACTGCTCGGTGGTCGGCGCCATCAGGCCGCCCCTCCCGCCAGGGCGTCCTCGAGCTCGACCAGCGCGTCGACGGCCACCGGTCGGCCTTCGTGGACGATGAGGGGGTTGAGGTCGGCCGACACCAGCTGCGGGTTGGCCTCGGCGGCGGCGGAGAGCCCGACGAGCACGTCGATCAGCGCCTCGACGTCGACCTCGGGCTCGCCCCGGAAGGGTCCGAGCAGAGCCTGGGTGCGCAGCTGCTCGACCATCTCGAGGGCGTCCGTGCGGTCGAGGGGCACGAGGCGGAAGGCCACGTCGGCGATGGCCTCGGCGAAGATGCCGCCGATCCCCAACATGGCGGTCATGCCGAACTGCGGATCGCGCTGGAGTCCGGCGATCAGCTCGCGGTTGCCCGACACCATGGGAGCCACGAGCACGCCGACCTCGCCGTCCGCGGGGCGGGCGGCGGCGAGGAGCTCCTCGGCAGCGCGGCGCACGGCGTCGCCGTCGGCCAGGCCGAGGCGCACGAGGCCCCGCTCGGTCTTGTGGGCGATGGCGTCACCGCACAGCTTGGCGACCACGGGGAAGCCGAGGCGCTCGGCCGCCGCCACCGCCTCCTGCGGCCCGTCGACGACGGCTTCGGCGGCGATGGGCACGCCGTGCGCGGCCAACAGGCGCTTCGACTCGGCTTCGGACAGCGTCGGACACATCTGCTGGAGGTTACGTGACGGGGGTGGCCGCTCCCCCGCACCGGGCAGCCGGAGGTGGCCATCGCGTAGCGTCCGGCCGTGGCATGGGCGATCCGGGGGCTGATCGAGGGGTTCTACGGCCCGCCCTGGACGTGGGACGAGCGCATCGACGTGGCCCGCTCGTGCGCCGCCCGGGGCATGACCCACTACGTCTACGCCCCGAAGGACGACCCCCACCACCGTGAGCGCTGGCGGGAGCCCTACCCGGCGGAGGCGCTCGCGGGCTTCGAGCGCCTCATCGCCGACGGCGACCTCACGGTGGGCTTCGCGATCTCGCCCGGCCTGTCCATCGATGCCGGGGACCCCGCCGACCGCGACGCGCTGGCCGCCAAGCTGGCACCGATGCTCGACCGTGGGGTCGAACTGGTGGTGCTGGCGCTCGATGACCTCCCGCCCCGTCCCGGACTGGGCGAGGAGCACGCCGCCCTCACCTCATGGCTCCACGGATGGCTCGACGGTCGGGCCACCCTCGCCTTGATCCCCACCGAGTACACGGGCACGGGTGGGGCCACGCCCTACCTGGAGGCGCTGGCCGACCTGCCCGAAGACGTGCCCATCGGGTGGACGGGGCCCGCCGTGGTGAACGACACCATCACCGAGGAGGACGCCCTGCGGCGGGGGCGGGCCCTCAGCGGGCGCCCGCCCCTCCTGTGGGACAACTGGCCCGTGAACGACGCCGTCATGGCCGACCGGTTGTTCCTCGGCCCCCTCCGAGGGCGGGACCCGCGCCTCGACGAGGTCTGCTCGGGTTACCTGGCGAACCCGATGGTGCAGCCCCTCGCCTCGAAGGTGGCGCTGGCGAGCACGGCCGCCTACCTCCGCGGCGAGGACCCGATCAGGGTCTGGGACGTGGAGGTGGGCGAGCTCCGGGTGCTGGGCGAGGCCTGCGACGGGTCCGCGCCCGCCGCCCTCGTCGCCGAGGTGGTCGCCGGCGCGCCGACGGGCCCGCTCGCCGCCTGGCTTGACGTTGCCGCGCGCTGCTCGGCGCCCGGCCTGGAGGGCGAGGCCGACCCTTGGGTCGAGCAGGTGCACGCCGAGGCCCGCGTGGGGCGTGCCGCGGTGCGCCTGTTGGACGCCTTGGCCGACGGCGAGGTCGCCGCGGCCCACGAGCAGGCCCTCGCCATCGCCTTCACCTGGCCGGCGGTCCGTCGGTCCCCCGTGACCGTCCTCGGCCCGCGCTGCAGCTTCCGACCCGTGCTCGGCCAGGACGACGCCGGCCGGTGGGTCCTGCGCCCTGAGGCCGTCGAGGACGACGCCAACGCCGTGGACCGACTGGTGCGCTTCGCTCTGGCCGGCCTGGCCGACGCGTCCTGAACCGCCGCCACGGCGACGGCCGCGCTCAGACCTGGAGGGCGGCGCGGAAGAACTCGCGGATGTGCTCTAGACGGGCTTCGAGGGCCTCCGGCGAGGTGGGATCGCGGCCCAGCATCGATTCGATCACCGGGAGATCGCTGAAGTAGCTGAGCATGGCCCCGTAGCCCGTGAGCAGGAGCTGCTCGGGGTCGTGGCGGCGGAAGTGACCCGCGTCCATCTCTCGCTCGAGGAAGCCTGCAGCGCGCTCGAACTGGGGGCGCATGGCCGCGCCGAGGTCGATGCCGAGGTGACCGCCGCTCTCCAGGAACTCCCGGCGCAGGAGGCGAACGAACTCGGGGTTCTCCATGAAGAAGCGGAAGCCCGCCGTGAGACCGCGTTCGAGCAGGTTCCACCCGTGGCGATCGGTGTCGGTGACCGCCTCCTCGATGAGGATGTACCACTCGGCCAGCGCGGTCTCGAAGACCTCGCGGTACAGGGCCTGCTTGGACTCGAAGTGGTACAGCAGGCTCGGCCGGCGGATGCCCACCGCATCGGCGATGTCGTTGAGGGACGTGCCCTCGTAGCCGTGCTCGGCGAAGCAGCGGCGAGCTTCGACGAGGATCGCTTCGCGCGTCGACATCACGAGCAGGGGTTCGGCCACCGTCGAATCGTACCGAGCCACCGCCGTCGCGCCCCGGTGGGCATCGTGGGGCGAGTAGACAGTCGAGATGCAGCGGCGGTGGGTAGCGCTCCTGGCCCTCGTCGCCCTGGCGTCGCCCTTGGCGTCCTGTGGCGACGGGGACGACGGTGCCGCCGAAGACCGCGACGAGCGCCCGAACGTGGTCGTGATCATGACCGACGACCAGACAGCCGAGAGCCTGCGGGTGATGACGCAGACCCAGGCCCTGCTCGCGGACGAAGGCACCACGTTCACCAACGGGATCGCCACCTTCCCCCTGTGCTGTCCGGCCCGAGCCCAATTCCTCACCGGCCAGTACGCCCACAACAACGGGGTGCGCGACAACGCCCCGCCCGACGGCGGGTACCCGGCCCTCGACCATGACGAGACGCTTCCCGTGTGGCTCCAGCGCGCCGGGTACGCCACGTCCCACGTGGGCAAGTACCTCAACGCCTACACCCGAGCCGCGCAGCCGGCCGTGCCGCCGGGCTGGGACCACTGGTTCTCGCTCGTCGACCCCACCGCCACCGACTACTTCGACTACGACGTCAACGAGGACGGCCGCATCACCCACCGGGGCACGGCCGATGCCGACTACCAGACCGACGTGTTGGCCGACGAGGCAGTTGCACAGGTCCGCGCCCTTGCCCGTGGCGACGAGCCCTTCTTCCTCGACTTCTGGCCGACGGCACCCCACACCGGGACGGGCCCGGGCGCGTTGCCCTTCTCGCCCGCCCCGGCGCCGCGCCACCGCGGCGCCTTCGCCGCCGAAGCGCTGCCCGACGCCCCCGCCATCGGCGAGGAGGACCTCTCCGACAAGCCCGCCTACGTGCGGGAGATCGAGCAGGCCTTCGAGCTCGGCGTGATCGGGTACAACGCCGAGTACGGCACCGAGTACACCCTCGAGGAACTCACGACGTTGGCCTATCGGCGCTATCTCGAGTCGCTCCTCGCGGTCGACGAGGCAGTCGACCGCCTGGTGCGCGCCCTCGACGACGAGGGCGCGCTCGAGAACACCCTCATCGTGTTCGTCTCGGACAACGGGTGGAGCTTCGGCGAGCACCGCATCCCCTTCGCCAAGGTCCTGCCGTACGAGAACGTCGTGCGGGTGCCGTTCGTCGTGCGGGGCGCGGGCTTCGCCCCCGGGGCCGTCCAGAACGGACAAGTCGCCATCGTCGATCTGCCGGCCACGATCCTCGCTGCGACCGGCGCGGCCCCCGGCCTCGCCCTCGACGGGCGAGCGCTCCCCGGCGGCCCTGGAGCCGACGACGCCTCTCCTCGCGCCCTGCTGCTCGAGAGCCCCCCGCGAGGCTCGGCCCGCATCCCCCACTACGACGGCGTGCGCACCGATCGCTACACCTACGTGGTCTACGACACCGGCGACATCGAGCTCTACGACCGAGTGACCGATCCCGACGAGCTCGAGAACGTCGCGTCCGATCCCGCCCGGGCCCCGGCGATCGCCGGGCTCTCGGCCCTGCTGCACCAGCTGCGCCACTGTGCCGGCGCCGGCTGCGACGTCACCGTACCGGCGGGCCTGTGAGGGCGATTCGGGGTGCCTGCGCACTCACCCCCGAGGGCTGGACCGGTCCCGTAGAGCTCGTGGTCGACGACGCCGGCCAGATCGATGGCCTCCGCCCCACCGCCGGCACGGTGCCCGATGTCGCGCTGGTGCCGGGATTCGTGGACCTCCAGGTGAACGGGCACGACGACATCGACGTGGCGGTCGCCGACGGCGCCGACTGGGACCGGTTGGACGGACTGCTCGTCGCCCAAGGGGTGACGACCTGGTGCCCCACGCTCGTCACCGCGCCTCTTGGCGCCTACCCGGCCGCCCTCGCCCGCATCGCCCGCGCCGCCGGCCGCGACGGCGTGCGCCCCACCATCGCGGGCGCGCACCTGGAAGGCCCGTTCCTCGGCGGTCAAGCCGGGGCCCACCCGATCGAGCACCTGCGCACGGTGGACGCCGGCTGGCTGGCCGCGCTCCCCCCCATCGTCAAGGTGGTCACCCTGAGCCCCGAGGTGACCGGGGTGGCGGCCGGCATCGCCGCCCTCAGAGACCGAGGCGCCCTGGTGGCGCTCGGTCACTCGGCGGCGAGCTACGAGGAGGCCGAGGCCGCGGTGGACGCCGGCGCCCGGCTCGTCACGCACTGCTTCAACGCCTCAGGGGCGCTCCACCAGCGGGCCCCGGGATTCCTCGGTGCTGCGCTGAGCGACGACCGCCTGGCGGTCTCGCTCATCGCCGACCTGACCCACGTCCACCCGGCGCTCCTCCGACTCGCCTTCCGCGCCAAGGGAGCCGGCGGCGTCGCCCTCGTCACCGACGCGGTGGCTTGGCGGGCGGGCCATGCAGGGGCGATAGCGGTGAGCGTGGACGACGATGGGGTCCCCCGACTTCCCGACGGCACGCTCGCCGGCAGCGCCCTCACCATGCAGCAGGCGATCCGCAACCTCGTGCGCGAGGCCGGTGTCGAACTGGCCGACGCCGTGGCCGCGGCAGCCACGACGCCGGCGCGCCTGCTCGGCCTCCACGATCGCGGCGCTCTCGAGCGGGGACGGCGCGCCGACGTGGTCGCCCTCACCGCCGACGTGGCCGTCGCCGGCACCTGGATCGGCGGCGAACGACAGTGCTGAGCGCGGTGCGGGACGGGGGCTGCTCGGTACAGTCGCCGCCGTGGACATCGTCTCGGCCCTCTTCATCGACGACGTCGCGATGCGTCAGGCCCCCGGGCCCTCGACCCGCATCGACCTGATCGGCGTCCAGTTCTCGGCGGCCGCCCCCCAGCCGGTTCCCCTGACGTGGGCACCGCACCTCTGCGTCATCGTCCGCTGTGCCCCCGACGAAGCGGGCACCGGCGCCCTCGAAGTGGTCTACCGCCGAGCCGGCGAGCAGATCGCTCGCAACGTGTCGGTGCTCCAGGTCGAGCCGGGCAAGTTCAGCCAGCAGCTGGTGCGTGGCGAGATCGACTTCGAGGACTACGGCACGGTCGAGGCGCACTGCCGCATCGACCTCGGCCACGTCACCGTCGTTCCCTACACGCTGCTACCGCCTGTCGGCTGACGGGGGCCCTGAGCCCCCACCGCTCGCGGCCCCGCTCTGCGAACACCCCTGGCCACCCCGTGCATCCATGATCCTCTTCACCGACCTGCTCGGGTAGGGTCGGGCCGCGTACCGCTCGTCGTCCCCCGCTGGAGGAAACGTGTCCGATCCCGACCTCGAGCAGCGGGCCATCAACGTCGTCCGGGGCCTGTCCATGGACATGCCTCAGCGGGCGAATTCGGGACACCCCGGCACGGCGATGGCGCTCGCGCCGGTGGCCCACGTGCTCTGGGACCGGGTCATGACCTACGACGCCGAGGCGCCCGCCTGGCCCGATCGCGACCGCTTCATCCTCTCCTGCGGCCACGCCTCCGTGCTGCTGTACTCGATGCTGCACCTGACCGGCTACGGCCTGACCCTCGACGACCTGCGGGACTTCCGCCAGCTCGGCAGCGCCACCCCCGGCCACCCCGAGGTGCACCACACCGCCGGGGTGGAGGTGACCACCGGCCCCCTCGGCCAGGGCTTCGCCAACGGGGTGGGCATGGGCATCGCCGAACGCTGGCTGCGCACCCGCTTCGGTGCCGACCTCGTCGACCACCACACCTTCGTGCTGTGCAGCGACGGCGACCTCGAAGAGGGCATCAGCCACGAGGCGGCGTCGCTCGCCGGCCACCTCGGGCTCGGCCGCCTCGTCTACGTCTACGACGACAACCACATCACCATCGACGGCCCGACCGAGCTGTCCCTCAGCGACGACGCTCCGAAGCGCTTCGAGGCCTACGGGTGGCACGTCGACGACGTCGGCGAGATCGCCAACGACACCGACGCCCTCGAGGGGGCCCTCCGGCGGGCCATGGCCGTCGAGGACGCGCCCTCGCTGATCGTCCTGCGCAGCCACATCGGCTACCCCTCCCCCAAGTTCACCGACACGGCGAAGGCGCACGGCTCGCCACTCGGCGAGGACGAGGTCCGCGTCACGAAGGAGCTCCTCGGCCTGCCCCCGGACGAGACCTTCTGGGTGCCCGACGACGTGCTCGAGCACTACCGCGCCGCCGGCCGCCGAGGCGGTGAGGCCCGCAGGCGCTGGGAGGACCGCCTCGGCGCCTGGCCGGGCGATCGGGCCGAGCTCGAGGCCTGCTTCGCCGGTACCGGCCTGACGGGCTGGGAGGCCAAGCTGCCCACCTGGGTGCCCGGCGAGAAGGTCGCCACGCGGGTGGCCAGCGGTGACTGCCTGACCGCCGCCGCCGAGGTCGTGCCCGGCCTGCTCTCCGGCAGCGCCGACCTCACCGGCAACACCGGCACGCAGATCGTCGGAGCCAACTCCCTCAGCGTCGACGAGCCCGCCGGCCGGGTCCTCCACTACGGCATCCGCGAGCACGCGATGGGCGGGATCATGAACGGGATGGCCCTCCACGGCGGCGTGGTGCCGGTGGGCGGTACGTTCCTCAACTTCGCCGACTACATGCGGGGAGCGGTGCGCCTCGCGGCCATCAGCGGGGCCAAGGTCATCTACTCGTGGACCCACGACTCCGTCGGCCTCGGCGAGGACGGACCCACCCACCAGCCCATCGAGCACCTCGCCTCCCTGCGGGCCATGCCGGGGCTCACGGTCGTCCGGCCTGCCGACGCCAACGAGACGGCGCAGGCCTGGCGGTTCGCCATCGGTCACGACGGGCCCACCGCCCTCATCCTCAGCCGACAGAACCTCCCCGTGCTCGAAGGCGTCGACCCTGACGGCGTGGCGCGCGGCGCCTACACCGTGCGTTCGGCCGACGCCCCGGCGATCGTCCTCGTGGGCACCGGCAGCGAGGTCGCGGTCTGCCTCGCTGCCGCCGAGCAGCTCGCCGCCGACGGCGTGGCCGCCAGTGTCGTGTCGATGCCGAGCTGGGAGCTCTTCGAGCTCCAGGACGAGTCCTACCGGGCCGCGGTGCTCCCGCCGGGCGTGCCCCGGCTCTCGGTCGAGGCCGCCGCCACCTTCGGCTGGGCCCAGTGGGTGGACGACTCCGTCGGGATCGACCGCTTCGGCATCTCGGCACCGGGCGACGTGGCCTTGGCCGAGTTGGGCATCAACCCCGACCACGTGGCCGAGCGCGCCGGCGCCCTTCTCGCCTGAGCGCCTCCCACCCGGCCCCCCCATCCGACACCACCCCGCCCAGGAGCCACCGACGATGACCCGACTGCAGCAGCTCTTCGACGAGCAGGACCAGAGCCCGTGGCTCGACAACCTCAAGCGGGGTTGGATCACCAGCGGTGAGCTCGAGCAGTGGGTGGCGCGGGGCGTGCGGGGGGTCACCTCGAACCCCACCATCTTCCAGAAGGCGATGGCCACAGGCGACGCCTACGACGCGCAGCTGGCCGAGCTTGCCGCGGCGGGCAGCAGCGCCGTGGACAGCTACTGGGCGGCCGTCACCCGGGACATCAGCGACGCCCTCGACATCCTCGCCCCGGTGCACGAGTCGAGCGGCGGCCTCGACGGCTACGTCTCGCTCGAGCTCGCCCCCGGGCTGGCTCGCGCGACCGACGCCAGCATCGAGGCGGCGCGGCACCTGCACACCACGATCGCCCGCCCCAACCTCTACGTGAAGATCCCCGGCACCGTCGAGGGCCTGCCGGCGATCCAGCAGATGATCGCCGAGGGCCGCTCGATCAACGTCACCCTGATCTTCGGCCTCGACCGCTACGACGAGGTCATCGAGTCCTACCTCGCCGGCCTCGAGGCCGCCGAAGGCGACCTGAGTGCGGTCAGCAGCGTCGCCTCTTTCTTCGTGAGCCGCATCGACACCGAGGTCGACCGCCGTCTCGAGGCCATCGGCACCGAGGCTGCCCTGGCCCTGCGCGGCAAGGCCGCGGTCGCCCAGGCGCAGTGCGCCTACCAGCTGTTCCTCGAGCGCTTCTCGGGCCCGCGCTGGGACGCATTGGAGGCCCAGGGAGCCCGTGTCCAGCGCCCGTTGTGGGCGTCGACCTCCACGAAGAACCCCGAGTACCTCGACACGCTCTACGTGGACGAGCTGATCGGCCCCCGCACGGTGAACACCATGCCCGACAACACCCTCGGGGCCTTCGAGGACCACGGCACCGTGGCCCGTCGGGTCGATGCCGATCCCGCGGCCGCCCGGGCCGTCCTCGACACCCTCGCCGACGTCGGCGTCGACATGGACGACGTCACCCGCGTCCTCGAGGAGGAGGGCCTGGCGTCGTTCTCCAAGTCCTTCGACGAGCTCCTGGGCGTGCTCGACCACAAGGCGCAGCAGCTCCGTCAGCGGTGAGGTCGGTCCCCCCGCGGTCTATCGTCGGCCCATGCCTGGCCCGGACCGGAGGCAACGCCCTCGATGAACGGTGATCTCGTCGTCGTCGACGATGTCCCCGCCGAGTTCGCCGAGCGGGTGATCGAGGCCTTCCACACCCGTCCCAACGACAACTTCGCGCTCGCCCTCTCGGGGGGCGACACCGCCCGTTCCTGCTACGAGCGTCTCGCCGACGTGGGCGGCACGCAGATCGACTGGTGGAAGGTCGACGTCTACTGGGGCGACGAGCGGTGCGTGCCCCTCGACCACCCGGGCTCCAACTACCGGCTCGGGCGCGAGGCCCTCCTCGAGCGGGTCGGAGCGGTCGATGCGAACTACCCGATGCGCTGCGAGGAAGGCGCCGACCCCTACCAGCTGCGTCTCGGCGAACTGGGGAAGTTCGATCTCGTGCACCTCGGGTTGGGCGCCGATGGGCACACCGCGTCCCTCTTCCCTGGCTCCGCGGCCCTCGACGCCGACCCTGGCCGCCTGGTGGTCATGAACGAGGACCCGCTCGGGAACAACCCCCACCCACGGATGACCCTGACGTTCGCAGGCATCGCCCGAGCGCGCATGGCCGTCGTCACCGTCGTGGGCGAGCAGAAGGCCGACGCGCTCGCCGCCGTCGCTCGCGGCGAGGATCTGCCCGCCACCCGGCTCCGGGCCGAGCGTCTGGTGTGGTTGGTGGATCGGGCGGCAGCCGCCAAGCTGCCTTGACCTCCACGCCTCTCTCCTCCCCGGTGCCGCGATGACCCCCGTCCCGCTGCCCGCCAGCCTCGCCGGCCTCGCGACGCGCGCCTCCGGCTCGTCCGGCTCCGAGCACTTCGCCTCGTTCGAGGTGCCCCTGTGGGCGTGGGCCGCCCTGCTGGCGGTGATCACCACTTTGTTGCTCGTGGACGTGCTGGTCGTGCACCGCACACCCCACGAGATCTCGTTGAAGGAAGCCCTCATCGAGTCAGGCGTCTGGATCGCCATCGGGCTGTCGTTCACGTTCGTGATGCTCGGCTGGCACGGCCCCGCCGCCGCCGGCGAGTACCTCTCGGGCTACCTCATCGAGAAGAGCCTCTCGATCGACAACGTCTTCGTCTGGGCCGTGATCTTCAGCTACTTCGCGGTGCCGGCGAAGTACCAGTTCCGCGTGCTCTTCTGGGGCATCTTCGGTGCGCTCGTACTGCGCGCGTTCTTCATCTTCGCCGGCGTCGCCCTGCTCGAGCGCTTCGACTGGATCCTCTACGTCTTCGGCGCCTTCCTGCTCTACTCAGCCTGGAAGATCTCGACCCACGACGAGGAGGACGTGCACCCGGAGAAGAACCCGGCCCTGCGCATCATCAACCGGGTCGTGCCCACCACCCCCGAGTACGACGGCCAGAAGCTGTTCACCCGCCGGTCGGGAGCACGTCTCGCCACACCGCTGTTCGCCGTGCTGGTGCTGATCGAGACCACCGACGTCATCTTCGCCTTCGACTCGATCCCCGCCATCCTCGCCGTCTCTCGAGAGCCGTTCATCGTGTTCTCGTCGAACGCCTTCGCCATCCTCGGGCTACGGGCGCTCTACTTCTGCCTCTCGGGCATCAAGGACAAGTTCCGCTACCTCAACCAGGGCCTCGGCGTGATCCTCGCGTTCGTGGGCCTGAAGATGCTCGGCGCCGACCTGTACCACTTGCCCACGTGGGCCAGCCTCCTCGTGATCGCCGCGGTCCTCACCATCACGATCCTGTTGAGCCTGCGTGCCGATCGGCGCGACGCCGCGAACGGCGTCGGCGAAGGCGCGACCAGCCCGACACACGACGGCGAGGACGAGTCGGTCAGCTCGGAGACGGATCGAGAGCCCTGAGCAGCGCCGCCTTGCGCGCCACCACCTCGGCCCGGGTGACGAGGTCGACGGGCCGGGGGCGGGGCCACGGGCACACCACGGTGGTGACGATGCGGGCGGGGCGGGGCGAGAGCACCACCACGCGATCGGACAGCACCAGCGCCTCCTCCACGTCGTGGGTGACGAAAAGAACCGTGCGCCCGTCGGCCAGCCACACCTGCTCGAGCCACTGCTGGAACTGCCGCCGGGTGATGGCGTCCAGCGCGCCGAAGGGCTCGTCCAACAGCAGCGCCTCTGCCGGGGTGAGGAAGGTGCGCAACAGGGCGAGGCGCTGGCGCATGCCGCCGCTGAGCTGTGAGGGCCACGCCCGTTCGAAGCCGGCCAGCCCGAACCGCTCGACCAGCGCCTCGGCGGCCTGGCGCGCTTCCCCCGTGGGCACGCCCCGCACCTCGGCGCCGAGCACGGCGTTGCCCAGCACCCGCCGCCACGGCAGAAGGGCGTCACGCTGGGGCATGTAAGCGGTGCGCCCGTGGACGAGGGCCCGGCCCTCCGCCGACCCCTCGAGGCCGGCCAGGAGGCGCAGCAGCGTGCTCTTGCCACAGCCGCTCGGGCCCACGATGGAGACGAACTCGCCTTCGGGGACCTCGAGGTCGAGGCCGTCGAGCACGGGGACGACCCCGTCCGGCCCGGCGTAGCGATGGTGGAGCCCGGCGACCTCGACGGCCGCGCCCGAGGTCACGGCGACGGCGGCGACGGGGCGGGGTCCGTGGGCAGGAACTCGTTGGTGAAGGCGGCGTCGGTGTCGATCGCCTCCTCCAGGAGCCCGGCCTCCACGAGGAAGTCGCCGAAGTCCGACCACACCTGGGCGTCCTCGACGCCCCACGGCGCGCCCTCGTCGGCGAAGCGGCCGGCGTGGTAGGCCGAGCTGGCCTCGACCAGGTCCCGGTCCAGCTCCGGGGCGGCCTGGAGGAGCAGGTCGGCGGCCTGTTGGGGATCCGAGATGGCGAGGTCGTAGCCCCGGGCAGTGGCGGCGAGGAAGTCCCGCACCAGCTCGGGGTCGTCGGCGATGGTCGACTCGCTGGTCAACAGCAACGGCGTGTACCAGTCGGGGATGCACTCCTCGTGGTCGATGAAGGGCAGCGTCGTGACGTCGACCCCGTCCACGGTGTCGGCCCGCAGGGCGTCCCACCCGTTGAAGACCCACGCGAAGTCGAAGCGACCCCGCTGCATGCCGGTCAGGTAGTCCACGTTGCCGACCTCCACGAAGTCCACCTTCGAGGGGTCCCCGCCGTCGCACTCGACCAACCGGTTGATGAGCTCGGTCTCGAGCGAGCCCCCGTAGCCGCCGTACGTGTGGTCCTCCAGGTCACGCGGACGGGCGATGCCCGCGTCGGCGAGGGCCATCAGCGACGAGTCGTTGTGGGGCAGGAGGGTGCCGATGGACACCACGGGAATCCCGGCCGCACGGGCCGGCAGGAGCGACTCCGCCTGCGCGATGCCGAACTCGGCCTCTCCCGAGGCCACGACGGGCTCGACGCCGGTCTCTGCGGGCTCGACGATCTCGAGGTCGATGCCGGCCTCCTCGTAGTACCCGAGCTCGTCGGCGGCGTAGATGCCGGCGTGCTGGGCGTTGGGGGTCCAGTTGAGCATCAAGGTGACGTCGCGGAGGTCGCCGCCGCCGTCGCTGCTGGCGTCCTGGCTGCCGCTCGAGGAGCAGGCCGCCGCGGCGGCCACCAGGGCCACCACCGCGAACAGGGCGAGAGCCCGGCGAAGGAGCCGAGGGGTGCGGTGCATGTCAGTGCTCCAGTCGGGGGTGCTGCCACGGGGTGGCCAGCCGGGCGATCAGGCGGACGACGAGGAAGAGGGCGACGCTGACCACCGCGATGGCGGCGATGCCCACGAAGACCCGATCCAGGCGGAACGACGTCTGCGCCCGGGTGAGGAAGATGCCGAGTCCTTCGGAGGCTCCCATCCACTCGGCGATGACCGCGCCGAGCATGGCGTAGGCGGCCGAGACCTGGAGGCCGGCGAAGAACGCGGGCAGGGCGGCGGGGACCTGGACGGTCCGCAGCAGGCGCGCCCGTTCCGCCCCCATGCTGCGGACGAGGTCGACGAGGTCGCGGTCGGTGGCGTCGATGCCCGCCACGGTGGACACGACCACCGGGAAGAACACGATCAGGGCGACCACAACGACCTTCGGGGCGAGACCGAAGCCCAGCCACACGATGAGCAGCGGCGCCACCACGACCATGGGGATGGACTGGGAGACGACGAGCAACGGCAGGACGACCCGGCGCACCAGGGGCACGGTGGCGATCACCACGGCGAGGGCGACGGCCACGGCGGCCCCGACCACGAGGCCCAGCACCGCGGCGGTCACCGTGGCGCCGATGTGGCCGGGCAGGGTGCCGCGGATCTCGGTGAAGGCCTGCCACACGTCGCTCGGGGGCGGCAGCAGGTAAGGGGCGATGTCGAAGACCCGCACGTAGGCCTGCCAGGCCACCACGAGGAGGGCAAGCAGGCCGACGGCGAGGGCGGTGTCGACGACGCGCCGACGGCGGCCGTTGCTCGCCGCGGGCGTTGGCGTCGCTGCGGCGGCGTTCATCCTGCGCCGTCGCGGAACTTGTCGGTGAGAGCCGCCACCGTGGGCTGCTCGGCACCGGCGGCGGCCTCCGCCACCTTGAAGACGGTGACCTCGGCCTCGGCGCCGGCGTGGAGCGTCGCCTCGTGCACGGCGCGCACGAGGGTCCAGAGCTCGTCGGGCGACCCCTCGACGGTGGTGCCGAGGGCGCCCACCTCGTAGGGCAGTCCGGAGGCCTGGACTACCGCGATGGCGGCGTCGACGTGGGCGTAGCGATCCGTCGGGGTTCCCAGGGGCTGGGGCAGGCACTGCACCTCGATGATCACGCGCTCGCTCCTGTCGTTCGTGCCCGGCAGGTTGAGAGGGCGGATCGCTGCGATCCCGAACTTCCCTGCGCCGGCATGACCCGGATCAGGTTCGACGGTCGGGGGCTGGGCAGCCCACCCTCTCAGCCCGGTCCACCGGACTCCCGTGTTCTGGTGGTCAACGTAGCAGTGTCGGCCCTGAGTGCGGCCGACTGCGGACGAGGATGCCACGACGATTTGACGAGCCGTCAGGCGAAGAACGATTGACTCGGTAGATTCCGCCCATGGTGCTGACGAACCGCTCGCTCGCCGATCTCCAGGCGGAGGCGCGAGCGGTGCGCGACGCCGCTCACGGCAACCGGGTGACCTACTCCCCCAAGGTCTTCATCCCCCTCACCATGCTGTGCCGGGACAAGTGCGGCTACTGCACCTTCGCCCAGCCACCGGCCCGCCTCGAGCACCCGTACCTCGCCCCCGACCAGGTCGTCGCCATCGCCACTGCCGGCGCCCAAGCCGGTTGCCACGAAGCGCTGTTCACCCTCGGCGAGCGCCCCGAAGTGCGCTACCCGGCCGCCCGCGACTGGCTGGCCGAGCAGGGCTACGCCTCGACCGTCGCGTACCTCGCGGCCATGGCCGAGCTGGTCCTCCAGGAGACCGGCCTGCTCCCCCACGCCAACGCCGGCGCGCTGTACCCCGACGAGCTGGCCGCCCTCCGTGTGGTCTCCCCGTCGCAGGGGATGATGGTCGAGAGCCTCAACCCCGACCTCGAGGCCCACCGGGGCTCACCCGACAAGACCCCCGAGCGTCGCCTCGCCACCCTCGAGGCCGCCGGCGAGCTGGCCATCCCGTTCACCACGGGCATCCTCGTCGGCATCGGCGAGTCCCGCGACGACCGCATCGCCGCTCTCGAGGCCATCGCCGCGTCGCACCGCCGCTGGGGCCACGTGCAGGAGGTGATCGTCCAGAACTTCCTGCCCAAGCCCGGCACCGTGATGCACCTCCACCCGGCCTGCCCCGACGACGAGTACCTCGAGGCCATCGCCCTCGCCCGCCTGATCCTGCCCCCGGAAGTGCACCTCCAGGCGCCGCCCAACCTCTCCGACGACTTCGGCCCCCTGCTCGACTCCGGCATCGACGACTGGGGCGGCGTCTCCCCCGTCACCGCCGACCACGTCAACCCCGAGCGCCCCTGGCCCGCGCTGGACCGCCTGCGCTCGGTCACCGAGGCCCGCGGCCACACCCTCGCCCCGCGCCTGACCATCTACCCCGAGTACGTCCTCGAGCCCGAGCGCTGGCTCGACGAGGCCCTGCGCTTCCCGGTGATGGACCGCAGCGACGCCGAGGGGCTGGGACGCGACGACCACTGGTACTCGGGGGCCGAGGAGGCGCCGCCGGTGCTCATCCCCCGGCCACCAGCCCCCGGAAACACGACGGGCATGAGCGCGGACAGCGCCGTGGCCGAGGTCCTCGCCGGCGTGCGGGCCGGCCAGCAGGTCGACGAGGACGCCATCGTGACCCTCTTCAGCGCCCGGGGGCCCGAGGTGGCCGCGGTGGCCGCCCTCGCCGACGAACTGCGGGCCGAGGCGGTGGGCGACGTCGTCACCTGGGTCCACAACCGCAACATCAACTACACGAACGTCTGCACCTTCAAGTGCCGCTTCTGCGGCTTCTCGAAGGGGCCGCTCTCACTCAACCTGCGGGGCAAGCCCTACCTGCTCACCCTCGACGACATCGCCGAGCGGGTGCGCGAGGCCTGGGACCGAGGCGCCACCGAGGTCTGCCTCCAGGGCGGCATCCATCCCGACTTCGACGGCGACTACTACATCGACGTCACCCGCGCGGTGAAGGAGGCGGCGCCCGACATCCACGTGCACGGCTTCACCGCCCTCGAGGTCACCGAGGGCGCCAAGCGCCTCGGCGAGCCGCTCGACGTGTACCTCCGGCGCCTCATGGACGCCGGCCTGCGCACCCTGCCCGGCACCGCCGCCGAGATCCTCGACGACGAGGTCCGCAGGGTGCTCTGCAGCGACAAGATCGACACCGACGAGTGGCTCGACGCCCACCGCACCGCCCACTCGGTGGGGCTGCGCTCGAACATCACCATCATGTTCGGCTCCATCGAGCACCCCCGCAGCTGGGCCCGCCACCTGGTGCGCACCCGGGCCCTCCAGGAGGAGACGGGCGGCTTCACCGAGTTCGTGCCCCTGCCCTTCGTGCACATGGCCGCGCCCATCTACCTCCAGCGCAAGGCCCGCCGGGGTCCCACCTTCCGGGAGTCGGTCCTGATGCACGCGGTCGGCCGCATCGCCTACCGGCGCAGCATCGACAACATCCAGGCCTCCTGGGTGAAGCTGGGCTTCGGCGGCGCCCGCCAGCTGCTCCAGGCCGGCGTGAACGACCTCGGCGGCACGCTGATGGACGAGAACATCTCGCGGGCGGCCGGCGCCAGTCACGGCCAGATGGCCGAGGAGGCCGACTTCCGGGCGCTGGTCGAGCCGCTGGGCCGCACCCTCGAGCAGCGCACCACGCTGTACGGCCGGGTCGCCGCCGCCACCGGATGACCGAGCTGGGCCCCAGCGGGCGGCCGGCGCGCAGCACCGGCAACCCCGAGATCGACGCGGCGATCTCGAGGCTCCTGGACCTCGCCGGCGCCACCGCCGATCGCGACCTGCTCTTCGAGCTGATGGCCACCGCCACGGACCTCGCGGCGGACGATGCCGACCGCCTCGACCTCAAGATCGCCACCGCCGCCCTGCGGGAGATGGCCGTGGCGTTCGAGATGTTCGCGCCCTACCGCGCCTACCCGAAGATCACCATCTTCGGGTCGGCCCGCACCCAGCCGGATGACCCGCTCTACCTCCAGGCCCGCGACCTCGCCCGGGCCATGGCCGCCGAGGGGTGGATGGTCATCACCGGTGCCGGCCCGGGGATCATGGCCGCCGGCATCGAGGGCGCCGGGCGGGAGCACTCCTTCGGGGTCAACATCCGCCTCCCCCACGAGCAGGAGCCGAACCCCTTCATCAAGGGCGACCCGAAGCTCGTGGCCATGAAGTACTTCTTCACCCGCAAGCTCGAGCTCATCAAGGAGTCGGACGGGTTCGTCGTCCTGCCCGGCGGCTTCGGCACCCTCGACGAGTCCTTCGAGCTGCTCACCCTCCTCCAGAACGGCAAGAGCCTGCCGGCGCCCATCGTCTTCCTCGAGACGCCCGGCGGCACCTACTGGGACGAGTGGCAGTCCTTCCTCGCCACCGAGATCGCCCCCCGGGGCTACATCCACGACCACGACCTCGACCTGTTCCTCGTCACCGAGGACGTCGACGAGGCCGTGGCCGAGATCCGCGGCTTCTACCGCAACTACCACTCCATCCGCTGGACCGGCGCGACCCTGATCATCCGCGTGCGCCAGCCGCCCACCGACGCCGAACTGGCCCGGCTGAATGCCGACTTCGGCGACCTCGCCGTCGCCGGCGGCCTCGAGCGCTCGGGCCCCACCGGCCCCGAGGCCGCCGACGACGACCACCCCGAGCTCCCCCGCCTGGCCATCCGCTTCGACTTCAACCGCTACGGCCGCCTCCGCACCCTCATCGACGCGTTGAACGCCCTCCCGTCGGCACCGGCCGACCTCCCGATGCCGCCCGGCCACGGAGCTTCCGCCTGACCCGGCGGCGCTACCGTCGGCGACGTGTGGGAGCTGCTCGACGTCGCAGAGGGCATCGGGACCATCGGCGAGTCCACGGCCCCGTCCCGAGGAGCCGCGGAGGGGACCCGGGGTGCCTCCGACGACCCTGACGAGCACCCTGGCCCGGTCGTCCCGGCACCTCCCCCACCGCGCCTCCCCGACACCGGCTGGGAGCGCTTCGCCCCCCAGGAGCGCCCCTTCTGATCGGCCGGTGTCCCCGGACATCCGCGCAGGTCCCTTGGCGGGACCGCCGGCGTGGGCCCGTCGGGAGGATTATCCGACGCCAGCGTTCCAGCTCCGCGCTCGTGCAACCGAGGACCTCGGCGGCGTCGGCCCCATCCAGCCAGAGGCGCCGGCCCGGCCCTCCGGTCACGGCGCCTGGGAGGCGTGGGCCGGGCAGAAGCGCTCGCCCTTCGGGGCGCCGGCGGCGCACGGCTTGCCCGCCTTGGTGACCCCCTGGCACCGGTTGGGCGGCGCGCCGACGGCACCCGAGTGGGGGCCGCAGAAGTCGCTCCCGGCCATGGCGCCGCCGCGGCACCGCTGGCCGTCGGCCTTGACCTTGGCGCACTGGCCCCCACCGCCGGATCGGCCGGCGCGGCCCACCGGCTCGGCCGGCAGCACGGTGGTGACGGCGGCGCCAGGCGGGTTTGGCGGGTCTGCCTCCGAGTGCGGCGCCCGGCACTGGACGCAGGTGAAGTCGGGCGAGTCCGATGACAGCTGGGCGGCCCGCTTCTTCGCCCGGTTGTCCCACCAGCGGACGCCGCCGCAGGCCGGGCAGGCGCCGAGCCGTTCGCCATCGGAACGACGGTCGAAGGCGCTCAGCGGCGGCAGCGCCTTGACCGGCACCGTGTCGCGCTGCGTCTCGGAGGCCACGGGCTCGTGCAGCCGCTCGGCCTTGTTGCGCGCCATCGACGCAGCGTACGGCCCGGTCGGCGCCGGCGGATTCCGGGGGTCATCGCCTCCAGCGACGGAGTGACTGCGGTGGACCGTGGGTCGCCGAGAGTTCAGTCGGGGTACGGGTCGGTGTCGTCGGGCTCCTGGAGGAGGTTGATGGCCTTCTCGACGGCGCGACGGGCGCGGGTGAGGCGCTTCTCGTCGACCGGCAGCTCGTGGCCTCCGGCGTCGATGGACTCGCGCAGGCGGATGATGGCCAGGTCGGCCAGCTCCTCGGCGATGAGCTCGAGGCGGCCACGGATCTCGTCGAATTCACCGGCCATCGGGACCTGCTTTCGGGAGCGAAGGAGGCGGGGGCGGGGACAGGAGATCGTCCAGGATCTCCATCGGGTGGCGGGCGTCCACGCCGGCGGCGGCGAGGTGCAGCGCACACCCGGGGTTGGCGCTGGCCAACACGGGGGCGCCGGCGCGAGCGATGGCCCCCAGCTTGCGGTCCCGGATGGCCGTCGACAACTCCGGTTGGGTCGCCGAGTAGGCACCGCCGGCGCCGCAGCACAGGCCCTCGTCGTCCAGCTCGACCACCGTCACGTACGGCGCCAGCACGTCCCGGACGGCCTGGTGCTCCTTCTGGACGTGGCGCAGGTGGCACGGGTCCTGCACTGCCACCCGGTCCGTCGACGGGGAGGGACCAGGTGCCGGGAGGGCGTCGAGCCGACCCACCAGCCACTCGTGCACGTCGAGCACGCGGGCACTGAAGGCCGCCGCCGCCGGCGTCCCCAACAGGTGGCCGTAGTCCTTCAGCTGCGCCCCGCAGCCGGCGGAGTTCACGAGGATGGGCGCGTCACCGGGGAGGGCCGTCATCACCTGCTCGGCCTGCCCTCGGGCGATGTCGGTGAGTCCGGCGTGGGTGGCCAGCGCACCGCAGCACCCCGCCGCTCCCCCCGTCGGCCGCACGCCGGCGCCCGCCGCGCCGAGGACCCGCATCGTGGCGGCGTGCACCGGCCGCTGCCACGCATCCATCACGCACCCGGTGAACAGCCACACGTCGTCGCCCGTCGCCTTCAGCCGTTCCCGCCGCAACGCCAACCGGGGCAGCACGGGTAGCCGACTCCCTCTCCGACCACGACGCGGACCGCCGCCGGTCGTTCTGGCGCCCGATCTACTCCCGGAAACCAGTACATCGGGCGCCAGAACGGCAGAAGTGGGGTCGGGCGCGACGGGCAGGAGGTGGAGCCGCTGGGCGATACCTAGGAGCGATGACCCCGCCAGCAGGAGCCGGTGATGGCCGAGCAGGCGGTAGCCGAGGCGGCGCCACCAGGGCTGGTAGCGGGTCCCGGCGGCGAGGGTGGCCCGGGTGCCCTCCATGAGCGCCCCGAAGGGCACGGCCGACGGGCACACGGGCTCGCAGCCACGGCACTGGACGCAGGTGTCCATGGCCTCGGTGAAGTCGGCGTCGAGCGGCGCGCCCTGCCACTCGACCAGGCGCATGGCGGCGATGCGTCCCCGGGGCGACGCTGCCTCGTCGCCGGTGACTCGGAAGGTGGGGCAGTGCGGCAGGCACAGCCCACAGGCGACGCACGTGGCCAGCGCATCGTCATCGAGACCCAACGGCCCGCTCACGCCGGACCCCCGGCGAGGCGCCCGATCCGGGCGCAGCGCCGCAGCGAAGGGGCCGGCGACGATGTGACCACCACGGTCGGTGCCCGTCGGCCCTCCCCCCGCCCAACTCGAGGCAATAGCCCCGGGAATCCGACGGCTATTGCCTCGAGAACGAGGACGGCCCTCGATGCGACCACGGACCGTGGCCGGGCGCGGTTCACGCCACCACTCGCAGTGGGTCGCGTCCGGGGTTGAATCGGCCCGTGGGGTCCAGCTCGGCCTTCACCCGGCGGTTCAGCGCCACGACGGCGTCGGGAAGCGCGGCCGGCGCCGGCGGGTCCTCGTGGTGGACCACCCCGGTGCCGACCTCGGCCACGAAGGTGCCAGTGAGCGTGCGGAGCGCGTCGGCACCCATGGAATGCCGATGGGGCGGCAAGGTCGGCGGGCCGTCCGCGGGCGCCAGCCCGAGCGAACCCAGCACCGCCGCCTCGGCCTCGACGTCCACCTCGTGGCCCTGGAGCCAGACCGTCGTCGTGGCGCCGTCCCACAGCACCGCCGCCGGCCGGTACAGACGGGCACGGACCGACCACGGGTCGGCTGCGCCGGCGTACCAGCGGGAGCAGTCCGGGACAGGCCGGGTGCGCAGGACCACCTCGCCGAGCAGGCCCAGCGTGCCCAGCGACCCCACCAGCACCCGGCAGAGGTCGTAGCCGCTCACGTTCTTGACCGTGGGGCCTCCGGCCTTGACCAACCGGCCCTCGGCGGAGACGTAGCGGGCCTCGAGGAGGGCGTCGCGCACCGGGCCCCACCGCAGCTGGTCCAGGCCGCTGCGCCCGACCGCCAGGGTCCCGCCGACGGTGGCGGCGGCACCGTCTGGCCACGAAGGCAGCGCCGTGGTCTGGCCCGCATGGGCCAGTACCTCGTGGAGGGCGGTGACGGGCGTGCCCGCCCCCACCCGCACCGTCATCTCGGCGGGCTCGTACTCGATCACGCCGACCGGGGCGGCCACGAGGCGCACCTCGCCCTCGGGCTGCCCGCCGACGTCCCAGGCGGTGCGGCCGCCCACCACGGCCACGGCCCCGTCCGCGCCCACCTCGGCCGCGAAGGCCGCCAGGTCCGACGGGACCGTCACGCCCACGCCTCGGCCCGGCGAGGACCGACGGACACGCCGGCACCCGCGCGCGCCGCGGCAAGGCGCACCTCGGCGGCGAAGGCCTCCAGCTCGCCCGTGCCGGTCATCGCCGGGCCCGCCGGCACCGGCCGCCAGCCGCCGGCCGCGCCCCGGACCGGGACCAGCACGCCGCCGCCATCACACCCAGACCCCGTCCGGGACGTGCTGGAGGTCGGCGCAGCGCGATCCGGCCGGCAGCACCTTGGCTGGGTTGGCCAGGCCCTCGGGGTCGAAGGCCGCCCGCAGGCGGGCCTGGGCGTCGAGATCGTCGGGCCCGAAGAGCAGGCCCATGAAGTCTCGCTTCTCGAGGCCGATGCCGTGCTCGCCCGACAGCACGCCGCCCGCAGCCAGCGAGGCCGCGACGATCTCGGCGCCGGCGGCGTGGACCCGGTCGAGGGTGCCGGGCACCCGGGCATCGAACACGAGCAGCGGGTGCAGGTTGCCGTCGCCGGCGTGGAAGACGTTCATCACCAGCAGGTCGTGGCGATCGGCGATGGCGTAGATCTCGGCGAGCACCTCCACCAGCTTCGAGCGGGGCACCACGGTGTCGTGCAGGTAGTAGTTCGGCAGGATGCGGGCCACGGCGCCGAAGGCCGTCTTCCGCCCCTTCCACAGCAGGGCGCGCTCGGCCTCGTCCGCGGCCACCCGTACCGTGCGCGCACCGTGGGCGCGCACGACCTCGGCCACCAGCGCCGCCTCGGCCGCCACCCCACCCGGCAGGCCGTCCACCTCGACCAGCAGGATCGCCGCCGCGTCGGTGGGGAACCCGGCGTGCACGAAGTCCTCGACCGCCTGGGTGATGCGGGCGTCCATCATCTCCAGCGCTGCGGGCACCACCCCCGCGGCGATGACCGCGCTGACCGCAGCGGCGGCGTCCTCCACGCGGGTGAAGTCCACGAGCATCGTCTGCACCGCCGGCGGGTTCGGGGTGAGGCGGACGGCCACCGCGGTGGCGATGCCGAAGGTGCCCTCCGAGCCCACGAAGGCGCCCCGCAGGTCGAGACCGGCCACGTCGCCGACGCCGGCGGGGCTGCCGAGAACCGTGACGGTTGCGTCGGGCAGCACCACCTCGAGCGCCAGGACGTGGGCGCTGGTGACCCCGTAGGCGAGGCAGTGAGGGCCGCCGGCGTTGTTGGCCACGTTGCCGCCGATCGAGCACGCCTGCTGACTCGACGGGTCGGGGGCGAAGTGCACGCCGTGCGGGAGGAGCGCCCG
>RRZT011853717.1_pt1 | contig 86266 bp, 63 predicted proteins | sample 2165551 | NCBI WGS metagenome assembly RRZT01 (sample SAMN10456910, study PRJNA506462) | wastewater metagenome | biome: wastewater; feature: sludge; material: wastewater sludge; isolation source: wastewater sludge with Escherichia coli K12::gfp cells carrying plasmid... | place: USA: Moscow, Idaho... | reverse complement strand
TCCCTTCTTCTTGGAAAACAACATCACTTCTCCCATCACTGAAATGAGCGGTCTACTCTATTTCGGGAGCCCATTGCGGGAGATCTGCACGATGGGTTCTGCGGAGGGGGAATCTCTGGTAACGGAGATTCTCTACTCACCTTGCACACCTAAATATATTTAATAAGAATTTATTCAGATTTCAATTATATCTAGGTTTTGACGAACTTAATTTATAAGTGTTTTAGGAGTTTCATCACTTTATTCTTCGATTTTAAAAATATCTTTTATGGAATAACGCATAAACCATTCACCTTGTCTTCCCATTGTTTTTGATTTTACATTTTGAACCGACTTATTTAAGTTTTCATGGTCGATTGAGTAAATTTTGTTTGCTGTAGAAATGTGAATTTTCTTTGGAAGAGCTAAATTATTGAACTTTAAAGTAAATATCTTTGTTTTATTTTTATCTAGAATATTTATGGTTCCTAAATTTGAAATTGCTGTCCAAGAAATTTCATTGGAATTATTATAATCAGATAAATTGATATTTACAATGGAATTTTTTTCTTCAGGAATATCGGTAATGTGAATTACAGCTGGAGTAGATGATTTTTTCGTATTTGTTAAGTTAATCATATAAATATCTTCTCCTTCTCCGCCATCTAAATCAAGTGCATTTATATTTTCGCTTAGATCTAAGCTAGCCATTAAAATATCATTTCCTTTCATCCCTTTTAAATAATCATTTCCATTTACACCATTAAGCACATTATCTTTATTGTTACCGACAATGATTTCAGATTCCGTAGAACCTATTACATTCAGGGTTTCAGATAGGGATGTTAATTTATCTAAACGTATTCCTTTTGTTGTTGTAATTGACTTATTTATATTTTTTAGATCGGAATGATCTATTTTAATATCTGGATTTACCATGACAGTCTCTAGCCAATGGATATTCTCTGTTATTTCTTCTGGATTATATACAAAAATATATCCTTCTTTTGATGTTATAATTGGTAAATTGTTGTTATTTTCTTTAATGACTTCAAAAAAGTTTTCTATTTTAGCTATTTTTAAATGTCCTAAATTTTCTAATTTATGTTTTTGAATGAGTGCAACTGATTTTGTTACTATCCAAAGATCATTATTTTCTCGGTACATCCCTAAATTATCTAAATCGGTATGAATAATATCTTTTTCTTCTTTATTATTTGTGTAAAAAGGTTGTTCTTGGGTATTTGATTTAAATATATTGATAATATCATAGCTGTCTTTATTTTCTATAAAATCGCTTTTTGTAATCATATAAGTATCATTTCCGGTACCACCTACTAGATAATCTAATCCTGGTCCTCCAACTAATACATCATTTCCAGCACTTCCAAATAACTTATCATCCCCACTATTTCCATAAATAAAATCATCATCTGATGTTCCAATATAGATATCATTATAATTTGAACCCACAAAATGCTCTATGTTTTCAATTTCTGGCAAACCTTGAGTTTGTATATTTGTAAATTGAGAAATGATATTTTTGTATTTATTTTCATAATCAGAAATTCTTGTTTTATTTTTATCTATTGTGATTTGCTCCTTATTATGTCTAACAAATAGGAAACGATTATTATTTTCTTTTTCAAGAAATTGAAGAGAAAGAATATCTATCCCATCATTACCAGAAATTTTAATTTTATTATTGTCCGTTTCTTTTGCTAAACTACGGATTTCAAAATAGTCATCTTTATTTGCTCCATTTAATTCATAACTAAATTGGCCTTTATTTACAATAAAAAAGTTTTTATAATTTTCTTCACCATGAATGAATGAAACGGAGTTTCCATGTTTATATTGATCGTCAAGGCCCACATAAATTAAATTTGCGTAATTATTTAAAGGAACATTACTGGGAATTCCTTCTTTTGCAGAAAAAGTTTTCATAACGGAAAATTTCTTTAATGCATCATTATGAAAAACTTTTTCCGTTTGTGGTTCTGCATTGCAATAACGAGAGTCATCGTAATAATCAGTAATTCCACAAAAAAAGCAAAATGGAGTATATGGTATTTCCATTTTTTTATATTTTTTATTATCTAATTCATTATAATTTTGGGTAATATATTTTTGTTGATTTGAAAAATTTATATCTCTTAGTTTATTTTGTGGATAAATATTATTAGTTTGGCAATGGTGTATTTTATCTGATAATAATTCTCCACCTGATGAACTGGTTGAACATCCGCCCATGTTGCAAGAATATGTAATACTTTTTCTTAAATTATAGGGGTAATAATAACTTATTCCTGGTGAAATTATTTTTGTAAAATAAAGATTATTTTTTTGCCAATTTTCATTAAAGTATTTTAAACTTTCTATCAATTGATTTTCTTTCACTTTCACTTTTGAAGCATAAGCAACTCCTGGTACGTTACTGTGATCAAATTGCATTCCAAAAGTCATAAGACTAAAAGCACCTAGAGCACCCTTAGTTTGGCTATCAACACCAAGTTCGGTTAAACTTTCGTGCAATCTCACTGTAGAATAAATGCTTTGCGCAGACATAAGAACAAAGCCTGCAGCTGCTCCAATAGGCCCTGCCATAGAAGTAAATGGCATGATGGCTACCGTAGCAACAGAAACTCCTGCAGATGCAAGTGCGATTCCACCTGCCACTTGATGATCTTGTTTTCTTAATCCTTCGGAACGTGATGCTTGAATTAAATTATCAACCCCTTGCCAAATGCTAAATCCAGCAGTTACTAAATTTAATACAACTTGACCTCCCGCTAAATTGCGAAATACTTTTGGATGTGTTTGCATTAAATGTTTGCCACGAATCACATCGACAACAAGGTCTGCATTATCAAAAATCATTTCAAAACTATCTCTGGATGCTCGTAAATGATCACCTTCTTTTGATAAAAGAGCTATGCTTTGAATTCTTGCAGGAGTATATAAAATATTCATTCCAACATTGATTCCATTTATTCCTGTTAGAATTCGATTTGCTGTTGTTTTTAAAAACTTGACATGACTTGAAGAAGATTTTTCTCCACCCATCATTTTTTCTGTAAATTGATATAATTCGAGTTGTTGAAGAGTGGTATGTAAAGTAGGTCTTAAAGCATCTTGACGAGCAATTTGTTTATAAATGCCATCAAAAATTTGTTTTATAGGTGTTCTATGGTCACGACCAAATTTAGCTTTTAATTTTGATTCATCTACAGGTGAGGTGAAAATTGTTTTTAAAATTTCTCCTAAAATTGTTTTCTTTTCAGAGCTTAATTGTGAAAAATTATCGATGTCTGATAAAAATTTATCTCTATCAAAAAAGTAAATTATTTTTTCATTTGTGACATCATTTGCAATATATTTTGGTTTTTCTATTTTTTTCTGCATTAAAAAATCGGGTAAATAATAATTTTTATAAAAAGAGACAATCGATTTTACTCCGGCAAAAACTGTTGTTTTATTGGGATTATCAATAGACCCTGCTTTTTCAATTTGAATGTAATCTTTTGCTTTATCAAGCATGCCTTTGTCAAGTAAGGAGCCTTCGCCCTTTATTATTTTACTTAATATTTTTCTTTCTAAATCATCACTAAAACCTAAAATATCGGCATAATTAAATATCCCTTTTATTTCTTTAGCAAGTTCTTTTGTTGTCATTTGAGATAAGTCTGCTTCTACATCAATTTCCATTTTTGCTAAAGGGGCAGGGCCTTTGGCTTCGGTTTCTTCTTTTACTTGACTAAGGTGCTGTATCATATATCTATGAAATAATAACATTGAGTTATTTTGACTCGATTTATCACTTTGATTGGCCTGTATTAAATAACTTTTTGCATTGTTTAAAAAATCGATATTATCTTTACGAATTTGATTTTGTTTCTTTAAAATATTTGGATCTTGTGTTGAATCTGTGGAATTTATGAATGGGAAAATAGAATCGAGCGCTTTTAAATAAATATCATGATAAGCGGGACCTGATAAATAATTCTTTCTTGTTTTGTGAATTAAATTTTCAATATTTGTATTGTATTTTAAATCAGAATATAATTTATGCCAAACTCGGACTTGTGCTCTTTTTTGTGATAATTCGGTTAATCTTTGAATTCTATAAATGATTCTTTCTAAGGGATCCGTCTTATTTGGTTCTGTATTTTCTAGATCATAATCTCCTGAAATAATTTTATGTTCTTCCGTACCTTCTGCTGCATCTTCAAATTCATATTTGCTTTCAATTATTTTTTCAAATGCTTGTTTTGTAACTACTCCTAAAATAGTAGCACCTGCTCCGCTGTAGGTGAGGGGGTTGTTTCCAAATCCAAATGGTCCTCCCAATAACATTGCAAATTGCCCTGCTGTTAAAGAAACATTACCTAATGACTTTAAACCTGTTAAAACTCGAAGTCGTTTATAAAAATCATTCATAATTTTTTTGGTTTGTTTTAATTCTGGGGAGCTATTTTCTCCAAATGCAGAGCTGTTATTTACAAGATCAATCCAGCCTGTAATGGTGCGCATTTCTTGGATATCATAATGAATGCTAACAAGGCCCCCTAAAACCATTTGAGCTTGTCCTGCAGCAAGAAAAGTATCACCTAAAGTTCCTAATAAGTTAACAAAATTTACCTTATCAAAACCAATGGCTAAATTATTTGGAGAAAAAGATTGAATTAAATTCAGAATAGCTCTGCTTTCAAAGGCAAGCATTCCATAATACATTGATGTAAGACCACCTTCGGTCATTGCACCTGGAAACTTTGTTTCATAATAGGTTTTCAGTGTATTTTCTTGTGTTACTTTATATTCTTTTATTTGTCGTAAAAATTCTAAAGACTCATTTGCATTTGAATTTAATTTATTTAAATCGCTTGCTTCACTTATTTTATATAAAACTGTTTTAATATTCTCTGGAATATCTTTTAAGGGTATTTTTAAATTTTTTTCTTTGCTATCTAAAAGTGCTTTTTGACTTTTTATGAATTCAGCAGCTTCAGATAAAATCTTGGTATCTGCGTTTTTTATTAATTTCCCAATTTGTTTTAAAACATTAATTTTGAAATTTAAATTGTCAATATTTAACTTCACAAGTTCTGGAGGAATAAGAGTATCTTTACTAATATAGTCCGCAATTGTTTCTTTGATTTCTAATTCTTGAGTATAGCTTTCTAAAAGTAAATTTTTTAATTCGGATTTTAATTCTTGGTGTTGATCCGAAGCTCCTTCCACTCCACTCCCTACAAAAAAGATAAATGTGGGATAAAATACCAAACCTTGAATACTGTAAACAAGTTTTCGGGAAAGTTGAGAACTTTCTAAAGCGGTTGCTAAGTCATCAAAACCATCTAAAATAAAGGCTTTACTTGCTTTTAAAGGAGAAATACTTTTTACAGATTTTGGAGATTTTCCTCGCAGAATTCGATAAGCAGAAGTTAATTTATCTTCCCAAATTAAATGATATCCATTTAAGACTGTTTTTTCTAAGGAGCCAAGATCTTCAAATCTTAATGTGGAATCTAACCAATCCGCAGTCAATTCAAATTTATAATTATCGCTTCCTAAAAGATGGTTGATTTTAACCTGATATTTTTTTTCAAAATCGACAATTCGGGTAAAATTATTTTTTAGATCGAGATAAACTTTATTCTGAATCTCCGAATTTATTTCTTTTAGACTGCTAAATTCTTTAAATGAAGTCCCTTTGGGATAAAAAGTAGCAGAAAGTCTCCATATTTCTTTTTGTATATTCTCTTTTTCAGATGTTTTTGTAACATTTGTATTTGGTGTGTTTGAAAGAATTTTTACAATTTTTACTTTGTAGTTTTTATATGTTTCTTCTAAATATTTAATTTTTTCTGCGTTATTATGGATTTCTTCATAAGAGTTTAGAATCTGATTAAAGTTGTTACTTTCTATTTCCTGGTTCTGTCTTAAGAGGGAGCTATAACTATTGTTTAAAAGAGTTTTAGGAGAAGAATTTAATTTAGATGAATTCTCGTCTTTTTTTTTTCGAACAACTGGTTTGTAATGCAATAGAAGTGACAGTAAAAATTGCAATAAGATAACATTTTTTTATCATTATGTGATTTCCTAGTATTTAATTTTGATAAATTTATGATAATAATAATCAATATCATAAATTGGGGTTTGTTCTATAAAAAGAATTTTGAAATTGCAATGATTTTAAATTTGAATAAAAATTTTTATAAATTAAGAGAATTTTAATAAATAATTATGATATCGCGCTTAAATATTTAAAATATATTTATAAAATTAGATAATTGTGTCAATGATTAAATTTAACTTAAAAATAATGCTATAAATTATGACATTAAAATGCGTTGTTTTTCTAAATTGTTTTCATTTATTATTTAATTGAAAATTTCCTATATATAAAATTGATGCCTAAATGATTTTAAGGAGTAATTATCCAATTGATCCGTTTAATAACACCCACACTTGCATTTTCTCTTTTTGCAGCTTTACAATTTAATAATTTTGCAGCTTGTATTGCAATTTCATCAATTTTATATCCAGTACCTTTTATCAGTTTTGCTTCTGTTACTTTACCTTGACTGTTAATTTGTACTTCAATGATTACAGAACCGCTTGTAACTCCTGCATTTGTAGCATCTTCAGATAAATTTATTTCTGGAAGGGTACATTGTGCTGTTTTGTCTACAGTAGATTCAGCCGAGTAAAACTCTTTGCTAGGGTTAGAGGATTGTCCTTCTGGAGTTGGATTGGCAACGCTTTTTGCTTGTGCGGAAGGAATTGAGGTGTCCGCTGGTATTTCTTTTTGAATATTTTGTTTTGGCATAGTTGAAGATTTTACAAGTTCTTCTTTAGGAATTTGTTTTTCTTGTGGTTTTTGTATTGTTTGTTTATTTGAATTTGCATTTTTTGCTGCTAGTTGAATTGTGTTTGTAGACACAGATATTTTGATAAATTCAACAGGATTTTGTCTAATTAAAACGATAGCTAGAACTAAAAAAACATGAAAAAGAATGCTATAACCTACACGGGTTAAATAATTTTCTTCATTGTCTTTAGAGTTAATATATAAAAAATATTCCACGCTTTCTCCATCATCTTCTTATGGAAAATTTTATCAGCTTTCATTTTATCGGCAATAGCATGAGCAATTTTTGCTTCTCTAACAATACTTTGACAACTTAATAAAATATCGCAACCTGCATTTAATGCATCAATTGAGGCTTTTTTTAAGAAAGAATCGTCTTCTGATAAAGAAACAGAATTTTCTTCTGTAATAGAAGATTCGATTTTTCTTTTTAATTTATAATGTTCTGCAATTGCATTCATTCTTAAATCATCACTTATAATAAGTCCATTAAAGCCTAATTCTTTTCTTAAATATTTATTTAAAATAATTTTGCTTAATGTAGCAGGGTTTTTTTCATCTAAACTAGGGACAATAACGTGTGCACTAATGATAAAAGGAACAGCATCATGAATTAATTTTTTAAATGGAATCCATTCTCTATTTTTTAATTGAGATAAAGAAACATCACTTACACTTAATTCTTTATGAGAGTCTGTTGTGGTATTTCCATGTCCAGGAAAGTGTTTTGCACAAGAATAAATATTTTCATCATGTAAAATTTTATTTACAAATGAAGAAAATTGAGTGACTTTTTCAGCATCTCTTCCAAAACAGCGATCTCCAATAACTAAATTAGAAGGTTCGGATAAGATATCTGCTACAGGGCTAAGTAAACAATTGATACCAAGGGCTTTTGCAATAAAAACTTGATGAAGTATTTGTCCTTGCAAGCCTTCCAAATCATTTTGATCGGCAAATTCGAGAGCAGGTTTTCCTCTTGTAAAAGGAGGTGGAAGTCTGGAAACGCGCCCACCTTCTTCATCAATAGAAACTATAAAGGGCATTTTAAATTGTGAATTTTTTCTTGAGCAATTTTTTTTAAGATTAGAAATTAAATATCTCGATTGAGAAAAACTTTGCATATTTCTTTTAAATAAAATAGCTCCTGATGGTTTTATTAATTTTAATAATTTAATTTCTTCCTCATTCAATTCTCCAGCTGTCAACGATGGCCATAAAAAAAAACCAGCTTGTTCAATGAGAGGAAGTGAATAAAAAAATTTTTCAAATTTTTTAGGAATTGTTTGTCGCACAGTTAAACTCAAGCTACTATCCTCCTACGCATGCAATGGATCTTCCCTTAATATAAGGAGCGGGAAATATGACAAATTATATCTTATCTATCGATGAAGGTACCACAGGTATACAAGCCTCTTTTTTTAGTATGAATGATTTTTCTATGCATGGAAATAATAAAATTGAATTTCCACAAATATACCCCAGACCTGGATTAGTTGAGCATAATCCAAATGACATTTGGGAAACAACGTTAAAAGCTATAAAAAAAAGCATAGAATTGGCGCAAGATTCTGAAAAAAACTTTTCAATCAGTAAAGTAACTGCAATCGGGATTACAAATCAAAGAGAAACTTGTCTTGCCTGGAATAAAAAAACAGGAGAAATTGCGGGTAATGCTATTGTTTGGCAAGATAGAAGAACTTCTGAGTTTTGTGATTCATTGAAAAAAAATGAATCGTTACGCAAAATGATTTTAAAAAAAACAGGATTGGTATGTGATCCTTATTTTAGCGCTTCAAAAATGCGTTGGATGTTAGAACAATATCCAAAAGCAAAACAATGGGCGCATACAGGGGAACTCGCACTTGGAACCGTTGATAGTTACGTTATTTGGAAACTTACGGGAGGTGTTTCTTTTGTTACAGATCACACCAATGCCAGTAGAACCATGTTATATAATTTGCACACGGGAAATTATGATCAAGAATTGATGAGTCTTTTTTCAATTCCAAATCATACCTTGCCCGAAATCAGACCAAGTATTGGACGTTTTGGAGTCACAAAAGGAATTGAAGGTTTACCGGATGGAATTCCCATTACAGGGGACTTAGGAGATCAACAAGCGGCTTTATTTGGTCAAAATTGTGTAAAAACAGGTGAAGCTAAAATCACATTTGGTACCGGTGCTTTTTTATTAATGAACACCGGAGAAAATATTGTTGAGGCAGACAATGGCCTTTTAACGACAGTTGCCTACAGCACTCCGCAAAAAAGAGTGTTTGCTTTAGAAGGTTCCGCATTTATTGCTGGTGCAGCCGTTCAGTTTTTACGAGATAATTTTGGTTGGGTAAAAAACTCTGCAGAAAGTGCGGAGCTTGCTATGAGTTATCCAAGAGATGAAGAAGTTTTATTTGTCCCTTCTTTAGCAGGTCTTGGAGCTCCCTATTGGAATCCTCAAGCAAAAGGCGTTTTATTTGGATTAACGCGAGGAACTCAACAGTCTCAAATTATTAGAGCAGTCTTAGAAAGCATTGCAATGCAAAATGTTCAATTATTAAGACTCATGGAAGAAATCAGTGAACAAAAAATCATACGTGTTGGTGTCGATGGCGGCGCTTCGCGAAATGATTTTTTAATGCAATTACAAGCAGATATTTTGCAAACGATATTAATGAGACCGTCGAATATTGAAACAACCTCATTAGGGGCAGCAAGAGCAGCTTGTATTGGTGTATTGGAAGAAGATGTTACTTTTATAAAATCGGATATTGGAAAAGAATTCAATTCGCATATGCCTGAAGCCTTAGCGAATGCAAATTTGTATCGTTGGTTGAAAGCAGTGGATTGTGTTAATCAGTTTTATGGAAGTTAAAAATATTATTGTATTTTTATGTTCATTTGTAATTTTTTAGGATATACTTTTCAAATAATCAAGACACATTTTTGAAATAATAATGAAAAAAATGTGTCTTCTTTTTTATTTAATTAATTTGACACAATTATTTCAAGTTTTTTCAACAATAAAAAATATTAAGAATAAAAAAAATAATATATTCTTTTTTTAGGTTTCTTTTATTACAGAAACATAATTTAATATTACCGAAAGGAATGATATGAGTTTAGAATTAAAGTTTTTAAAATCATTTATGGCTATCACAATCGCGATTTCGAGCAGTAATATATCTATGGCATCTGATTTAATTACAGGAGCTGGATCTAGTTTTATTGCTCCAGTAATTTATAAATGGTCAGAGGCCTATTATAAAGAAACTGATTCTAAAATAAATTATCAATCGATTGGATCTGGGGCAGGAATAAAACAAATTGAAAATAGAATTGTCGATTTTGGTGCGACAGATATGCCTCTTACAGAAAAAGAACTAGATGAAAAAGGTTTAATACAATTTCCAGCAATCATTGGTGGTATTGTTATTATAACAAATATTGCTGGTATTTCTCAGGGCCAATTGATTTTAAATGCCAATACAATTGCTGAAATATATAGTGGCCAAATTAAAAATTGGAACGACAAACGTATTGCTCAATTAAACCCTGGACTTTCTCTGCCCGATAAAAAAATTATTGTCGTTTACCGCTCAGACGCTTCAGGTACAACCTTTAATTTTACTTATTATTTAAATAATGCCAGTCAAGGCGCATGGGAAATGGGTTTTGGTACGAATGTATCATGGCCTAAAGGTATTATGGGGTTTGGTGGAAAAGGAAATGAAGGCGTAACAAATTTGGTTAAATTAACTTCGGGTTCCATTGGTTATGTAGAATATTCTTATGCAATGCAAAATAAATTGTCTTGGTCACGAATGCATAATGCCGAAGGGAATGTTGTTCCTGTCCTTGAAGCAAAAGAATTTCAAAATGAAAAAAAAGTAAGCGAAGCATTTAGAAACTCATTTCAAGCTGCAGCATTATATGCGGAATGGGAAAAATCTGCTGGGATATATGTTTTATTAGCGAATCAAAAAGGCGCAATATCATGGCCTATGACAGCATCCACTTTTATATTAATTCCTAAAAAATCATCTCAGCCTAAAAAAATAAATGAAGTTTTAAATTTCTTTCAATATGCTTATACAAAAGGAAATAGCATAGCGGAGTCTTTAGATTATATTTCTATCCCAGATAAAACTTATAAATTAATTCAAAATAAATGGAAAATAGAATTTCAATCAGAAAAAGAAAAATTTGCAATTTCGAGATAAAAATATAAATTAAAAGTTGTAAAAATTTTTTTTATAATTTAAAAAAGAAATTCTTTAAAAAAGTAAAATCTTCAATCTGCTTCATATTCATATATAAATAGTTTTTTTTCAATACTTAACTTCCACAAATGTATTTGTTGAGAAGTATTCATAATATATATAACTTATAGGAGCGGAGTATGGCAATTATATTAAGTCTTATTGCTGGATTAAATGCAGAAGAAACAAAGATAAATGTTATAGGATCAGAATCCCATGTTATAAAAAGTTATGAAGAAGCCAAAGAGTTTTCAATTCATCAAAATTTGATTCGAAGTTATTTTGTAAATGTTTATACTGGCGCAAAGCCTGTGGAAACCTATATTCGTGATTATTGTCCCTGGAGTGGCTATGGAAACAAATGGAGCTTATACAAAAAATATGGATGGGATGAAGTCAAAGTTTCAGTTAAAAGTTCAAAAGTAACAATGCTAAATCGTAACATTAATTTAGAATTAATAGTTGAAGATATTCTTGACAATAAAACAAATAGAACTCAAAGAATGACTCCGAGATCCTCTCGCAGTATTGAACATACCTTTTCTATAAAGTGGACTGAAGGACGCTCCTTGGCAACTGCAATAGGAGTTGGTATTGATTTTGGAATAGATAAATTAGGTTCAGGTTTATCTGCAAATTACTCCTTTACAGACACCTATTCATCAGGAAAAGATGAAACAAAATCAATTGCAGAAAAATTTTCTGCTGAATCAGGTGGAATGTTTTTTGTTCCACCAAAAACCTGTACGAAAGTATCTATATATGGAAAAACGGCAAAAATAAAAGCTGAGATTGAGTATGTTGCTACTTTATCTGGGCAAATAGCAGTGAGCTATGACTCTCCTTTTTATGGTCACTATTTTTGGGCATTTGATATCCGCCGTATATTAGAATTTGTTCAATTACCAAGTTCTAAATCAATTAAGCAGGTATTAGAAACGAGTTATGTTTTTAATACGTATACTGAAATTTCAGATCTCTCTAAAGCAGAATGTGATACTTATAGAGAGAATCAGAAAAAAAGGAATTAAGCAGTACGAATTTCTATTTTTTTGGCTTCGGTTTGAATATATTTTTCTATCTTAATTGTTAGAATTCCGTCTTTAAATTGAGCGTCTGTAACTTCTGGATTGGCTTTTTCAGGAAACTCAATCGAACGACTAAATTTTCCAAAGTTTCTTTCATTTCTAAATACGGTTGTTTCGTTATTTATTTCTGCTTTTTTCTTTTCACCAGAAATTGTTAATATATTTTTTTCAATTAAGAGTTGAATGTCTTTTTGTTCAACACCAGCTAATTCTGTAGAAACAATATAGTGTGTTTTTGTTTCAAAAATATCGATACTTGGTTTAAACCAAACTTCTCCTTTTTCTTCCGTTTCCGTATTTTTAATATGGTCTTTAAGAATAGAATTAAGTAATGTTCCTACTTCATTATGAAAACCAAAAAAAGGTAACGAATTATTTTGATTAGAGCAATGTCTTCTAAAGCTGTTATAATACATGATAAATCTCCTAGAAATGATTTTTAAACTAATGGAGTTCTTTTCTTCCTCCACATAAGTAAACATAATCGATAAAAATATTTGTAAAGCTTTTTTAATTTAAATTATTTATAATATATTTATTTTTAGAGGACTTGACAAAATAAATATTGACAAATTGAAAATATGTTTATGGATTGCTCTTGTAAGTAAATGATGTGCTAAGAGGATACATTGTAGAACAACCTATAGCGGAAACGATAGGACAATAACCTTCCGAATCGGTGAAATATGCTTTTATGTTGTAAATTACGCCAACAGAAAGATTAGGAGAAGTAATTAGACCAATATCAGGGTAGAATCTTTTGCATTTTTGGTAAGTCGTAAAGGGGGATATTGGATTACTGCTGTTATCTAAAATTTGGCAATATGTAATGTATTTACGTCTGTTCAATAAATCGTACTGATTTCCTGATGGAGTATAATTAGGGTATAAATTTATTTCACCTGTGGTCATGTTTGGAGAATTTAAAGAAACGGAAGAAATGTCCGGGAATCTTGGATTTTTTAGTAATGTATCTCTTCTTTGTGCAATCGTATAACCATCTCCCAAAAAACTATCCGTTTGATCGTTCAATGCTGTTACGGATCCATCAGCCATTTTCATAAAATAAAACTGAGCTGTTGAAGATCCTCTAGCTAATGTTGGTTTAAATGTTTTTGTGGTTCCGTCATTTTGTACAACAATAAAATGAAATTGTTTTGAATTGCTATAAATGGGGAGATCAATAGCGAGCCTTCCTAGACTATCGGTATAATCATTTTCAGAAGCTCCATTGCATGGATTATTTATTTTTTGGTTGCTAATAGGATCAACATAATATACTCGTGCGTTTGTAACTGGGTTTCCAGAAGAGTCAGTAATTATAAATCCAAAATGATCAAATGAAATTTCTGCAAAAGGATTTGGAAAGTTAATATTAATAGAATTTGTATTGCTATTTATAGTGTAATCTGATTCAAATTCAGTGTATAATACTTTATTATCATCCTCAGAGTCACTATTTGAATTGTTACTATCGCATATGGTTTGAGATGATGTTAAACCATCAGCTAAATAACCAATTTTAATATGAATCGATCCTGTTGGCAATTGGACACTATTTGATCCCGCATTTAAAGTTGTTTGTAAATTGAAGCCATTTGAGTTTGTAATTTGAATAGGTATTTGTCGAGTTACAAATGAAGTATAGTTCGAAGAACGGTTATGATTATTTAAGCTTGGAGCATTTACCTGAAAGTTTAAGGATTGGCCGCTATAATGATGACAAGAAATAAAATTATTTGAAAGGATTATAAATAGACATAAAAACAAATATTTTTGAAATATTTTTATGGTATTCATTCTTCTCCTTTCCGAAAAATTTTGTTCATATCATTCAAAATTTTTATCGGTTTTTATGACTTTTAGTTGATTTTTCTTGAATTATAGTTTTTTTTATATTTTATATAAGAATTTATTCGTTTTTTTTATATTAATTCACATTTTATAAAAAATAATGTCAAATTAGTTTCAGTTATTAAGAATGATTTTAACATCCTCTAAATTATTTGAGGCGATAAAGTTTTCTGAATCCATGAGCTTTGCTTCAATAATTAATTTTTTATCAAATTTATTTAAATAATCAAATATATTTGTGACTGGTTTATTACAGTTTTGAATTGGTAAAAGAATAATTTTTTGATCATCTTGATTTATTTTTGAAAATTGGCAATATACAATAAAACTCCTTTTAGTAATTAAATCATAGCTATTTATTTCAATATTATCTGTTAAGTTATCTAATAAAGATAAATAACCATCCTCAAGATTTGGAGATTTGATTTTAAAATTGGGAATGTCTGGAAATCGAGGATTTTTATTTAAAATATCTCTTCTATAAGAAATGCTTGTTCCATCTTCGAGAAAACTTTCCGTTTTTTCATCATAGGAAGTAATGCTATTATTTGACATATTTATTTTATAAAATTGAGCTTGGCTTATGTTTGGGTTGAAAGAGAATAAAAACTCTTTCGAATTTTCATCTTCTTCTAAAATTACCTGAAATTTTAATTGTGAAGAGTGATTATAAATAGGGAGATCAACAGCAACTCTTCCATTTTCATCACTAATATCACTTAAAGGAATTAGAGAGCAGGGGTCTTTTATTTTTTCACCACTAATAGGATCTTCATAAAAAATTTTTGCATACCGAGCTGGATTTCCTTGTGTATCATAAATTTTAAATCCAAAATGTCCAAATGGAACAGGTTGTAGTGGGTTTTGAAAATGAATTTTTATAGAATCATGATCTGTTGTATTTTCAAAATCGCTATTAAATTCAGTATAAAAAAATGAATTTGTATCTGTTTCGTTGTTATCGCAAATGTCAGACGTTTTATTTTGAATTATTTTAGCAAGAAATCCAACTTGAATATGAAATTTTCCATAAGGAATCTCTATTGAGTTTGTATCCGAATTTAAATTTGAATGTAAAACAACACCTGATGAATTTGTAATTTTGATCGGAATTAAAATGGGGATGATAGAAGAATCTTCTGAATACTCTGTTAAACTGCGAACGGATGGCATATCCATGTTTACAACTGTTGTTGTACCTAACTTATGACTGCATCCGAGTATCAGACAACAAAAAAAAGAAATAAGAAAAAGATCAAAAATTTTCATAACTCATCTCAAATTAAAATAATTTTGGTTATTTTTTCAAATGAGTTATCGCCAATAATATCAATAAATTAATAAATAATTAAAATTTTATTCATCGATAATGTGAAGAATATATCTTTTATTTTGTTTAGCAGCTCCGCAATTTAATATCGTTCGAATGGCATCAGCTGTTCGGCCGCTTTTACCAATGATTTTTCCTACATCTTCTTTTGCCACTTTTAATTCAATTACATTTGTTTGAGCGCCATTAATTTCGTTAATTTCAACCTTGTCTGCATTATCTACTAGTGATTTAGCAACATATTCAATTAATTCTCGCATGGAAGACGCAGAGGAGGTGGACATAGTTGGAAACTCCTTCCTAAAAAGTAACAGGACAGCAGGAACAAGCAAACTCACGGACGAAACGTTATCGGTTCAAAGCCTGAATCGCTTTAGTAACCAAAATAAATTTATATTTCAACACAATGTAAGCCCACTCAAGTTCTATGGCAAGTAAACGATACCTTAACTGTCGTATTGTATGGGGGTTGGATTTTGTCTTCTGGGCAGTTTGAGCTAAAAAATGGAAATTTATTTGTTCTCGCAGAAGCTGCTGGTGGCGTTTATAATGGCAGTCAACTCCGACTTATTTGCGATGTAGCAGATGATGTTTCTGTCTTTCTTAAAGTGACAGAAGATCAAAGAATTGGTTTTATGGTTCCAAAAGAGAAACTTTTGGAGTTGCATGCAAAATTATCAAAATCAGGTATTTTATTAAAACATTATCGAAATCACTCTATTTTATCTCCTAAAGCTTGTTTAGGTGAACTTTGTTCAAAGTGTGAGCAAGATGCTTTAGGAGATGCCATAGAAATTTCGCCCATGCTCAATGAAAAATTTAAAGAATCTTTTCAAGCTTTAAATATTGGTATGAATGGATGTGCTACAGCATGTGTGGCATCTGCTACAGACGATATTCATGTGATTGGTGAAAAAAGTGGTTATCGTTTATTTATTGGTGGAAGAATTTCCGATAAACCAAAATTAGCTGAGTATGTTGCAGAAGGAATACCTAGACCAAAAATAGGTGAAGCTATTTCAATCATGCTCGACACCTATTCACAAAATAAACAAGAAAATGAATCATTAGCAGATGTCGTTGCAAGAATAGGTTTAAATACATTTAAAGAATCCATTCTAAAAGCGGGATTATCAAATTCGAATGAGGAAGCTCCTCATACGGAAGAAACAAAAGCTTCTGAGTCTGAAGAATTAACAGAAGATACCGCAGCTGTTCCATTAACAGAATCTCCTTTAGAAGAGCCACTAAGTAAACAAAATAAAGAAATACCTCCTCCAGCAGAAGAAGCAATAGCAAGTGATGCTCCTCCAGCAGAAGAAGCAATAGCAAGTGATGCTCCTCCAGCAGACGAAGCAATAGCAAGTGATGCTCCTTCAGCAGACGAAGCAATAGCAAGTGATGCTCCTTCAGCAGACGAAGCAATAGCAAGTGATGCTCCTTCAGCAGACGAAGCAATAGCAAGTGATACACCACCACCTGAAGAAGAAGCACCTTTGGAAGTAGCGGCCGTTGAGGCAACTCCTTCTGAAATTAAACCAGAAGAACCTCCATTAGAGGTTGCAGGAGCAGAAACAGCGCCAACGGAAACAGCAGCAATAGAAGAAGCTCCTTTAGAGGTTGGAGAAGATGCCCCTCCAGCGGAAGAGGCACCATTAGAAGTTGCAGGTGCTGAAGAAGTTCCTAAAGAAGATGAGTCTGTTACTGAAGAAATTTCACCCTCATCGGATGAAGCTGTCGCGACAGATCCCGTTGAAGGAGAAGTTCCAGTAGGGGAGGAAGCCATGAAAGAAGAAGAAATTGCAATTGCAGAAGAACCCGCTGTTGAAGCGGCGGGGAGTGAGCCTCCTGCAGAAGCTCCTAGTGAGGAAAAACCGTCAGTAGAAGTAAAAGATCTAGATATTGTAGATGATACAGCAGCTACTGAAGCGCCTCCACCTGCGGAAGCTGTTGCAGACACCCCTGCAGAAGAAGCGGCGCCAGGAGGAGAGGAAAGTACACCGGAACCCATTGATCATGGTTTAGGAGAAGATACTTCTATTAAAGCGGGAGAAATTCCACCTCCTGCAGAAGAAGGAATAAACGAAGATTCCACTGCACCGATCGGGCTCGATGAGGACGTAAAATCAGAGAATGTAAGTTCTGGAAACAAAATATCCATACAAGTTCGCGGTAAATATTTTATGGTTATTTTATCAGATGGCTCTGATTTTAGAATTCCATTTAAAACAATTGCAGATGGAAAAACGTTTGAAATGCAAATTGAAGATGAAACATTTATTATTGAAAATAGCAATGGTAAAATGCAAATTAAATACGGCGATGTTGAGATGCATGTCCCTTTGAATCATGCATCTGCTTCAGAATCTGATGAATCTGAGGGTGCCGCTTAGACTTTGCTATTTTTTCTACAATATCGTGAATTTGAGGCATAAGTTGCGAGCTTTCTTCTGTCCAAATCAGTTTATTTGGAAAGTTTTTCTTATACCATTTTATTTTAATTTCTGTTTTTTCCGCATAAGTTTCATCACTCATCATCCCAAAATGTTCCCAGTAAATTTCATTATTTCCTACATACAGAGTAAAATCGGGATAATAGGTTTTTCCTCCTGCAGAAAGTGGAATTTCATATTTAAATTCAATTTTTTTTTCAAAAAGCTTTTCAGCAATAAATACTTCACTTTTACTTCTTACTTTGAGTCCAAATGAAGTCATAACTTGGGGTGTTCCAAAGGGAGAGGATCTTCTTTGTGGACTATGAATACTGGATTTTTCTTTTGTCAAACGAGTCGCTTTTAAATTTATTTTTTTCTTTTTTGATTTGCTAAAAAAATGGATTATTTTTTGAATAATATAGTGAAGAACTAAAAATAATTTTGTTGTTAAAAAGAAAAAAAATATAGAAGAGCTAAGGTATAAAGATGCACTTAAAAAATGAATATTTTTTTTGTTTAAGTATAAATAACCAGATATAAAAAAGATATTAGCAAGAAAATTAAAAAATTTAATTTTGAATGATTCATTTTTAAGGAGAAAAAGAACAGATATAAAAGTAATAATATAACATATTAATAAGGTAACTAAAAACACTTGTGAAAATTGATTGATAAAATCATTCAAAAACTGAGGTAACATCCGTGTTTCCTAGTTACTTATATTAATTAAAAAAAACCTCTAAATCGTTATTGTTTAAACTTTTTTACAATTAAAATTGAGCTTATTGTACAAAGAACGATCGAAGCTATGACATCAATAGGCCAATGTGCCATTGAATAAATGCGAGTATATCCTACAAACATAGCTAAAGGTAAAGAGTAAACAGCATATTTCCATCCATAGCGGATGGTTAAAAACAAAGCTCCTGAAAAAGCCCCAGAAGTGTGGCCACTTGGAAAACTCATAGAGCCTCCTCTTGGCCTCATTTCATTGATTCCAAAAACTTGGCCTAAGCCAAGTTTAAAAGCCCATGTTACCCCTAAAATAATTGCTAATAAACGAATCATTTGAATTGCTCCTCCTTTATCCTTTTTCCAAAGAACGGGAACGAGGACATACATAGGAATGGCAATTTGAATGATGGAACCTATGATTTCTACCCAAGTATGAAATGATTCCTTATGATTCAAAATAATATTAATAAATACTACAATAAATAAACAAATAAAATAAAGTATATTTGTATTTTTAACATTAGCTTTATCAATAATTTGTAATGACTTCAATTTCATAGCAGTCATTTATTTACCTTAATTTAAGATGGTTTAAAACAAATATTCCAAATTTCTCAGGAGTAAATCCAAAATGTTTAGCTAGATCTTGAGCTGGTGCAGATGCTCCGAATGTTTTCATTCCAAAAATAGCTCCATTTCTACCAACAATTTCTCCCCAACTTTGGGTTGAACCTGCTTCAATGGCGATAATAGGAAGTTCTTTAGGTAACAAATTATTTAATGTAACGGGATTTTCAACAAGCAATTGAGGAGCACAAGAACTAATGACACGGATTGAGAGTGTTACTTTATTTCCTGAAGCATTTTCATGAGATTTATTTTCTAATTCGTGAGCTGTTTGTAATGCTAAAGAAACTTCACTGCCCGATGAAATGAGAACAATTTTTTCTGATTTTTCATTTTCAGAAAAATCTTTTAGCATGTAGGCACCTTTCACTAAACCCTCTTTTACATTTTCTATAGTTCTTGCTACTTGTAAATGATTGTCTAAATCTTCAAGATCCTGTCTTGTTAATAAAAGAGCTGTTGGTTTGTTATAGGTGGCAACCGCATTTTCCCAAGCCACAAATGTTTCAAGGGTATCTGCTGGACGATAAACTTGTAGGTCAGGAATTGCTCTTAATGATGCCGCGTGTTCTATCGGTTGGTGTGTGGGGCCATCTTCACCTACAGCATAACTATCATGAGTCAAAATAAATAATGTTGGAATTTTCATAATGGCAGCAAGGCGAATTGCGGGTCTCATATAATCTGAAAAGACAGCAAAGGTAGCACAATAAGCTTGAAAACCGCCATGTAAGGTGATTCCATTACAAATAGCAGCCATTCCATGTTCTCTTACACCAAAATGGATATTTCTTCCTGAAAAATCTTTGCTATTGATAAATGAAGTATTTGGTAAGGTTGTTAAGTTACTGCCCGCTAAATCTGCGGAACCACCAACAAGTCTTGGATTTTCTGCTGCCAATTCGCATAATGCTTTTCCACTCGCAACTCGGGTAGCCATTTTTCCTTTTGCTAACTTCCACGATTCCGGTTTTAAAGAAACAACAAATTGATCGTTAAAATGAGTATTCCATAATTCTAATTTAGTGATATTTGATTTTTGCCATTTTTGTTCTGTTTCTTTAAATAAAACTTCCCATTTAGTATATTTTTCTTTACGGAAATGAATGAGTTTATGTGCTGATTCTAGAAGGGAATCTGGAATGTAAAATGGAGTTGTGTTTTCTATGCCAAGATGTTTTTTGGCATCAATGACATCGTCAGCAGTCATAGGATTTCCATGAATTTTTGGTTTTCCTTCCCATTTTGGTGAACCTTTACCAGGAATTCCTTTACAAACGATTAATGTTGGTCCTGTTTCTCCATTTGGCAAATTTGAATTTTCAAATGCTTTTTCCATTGCTTTTGCTAACGATAAAAAGTCATTTCCATCGGCATGTAAAACATTCCAACCATAAGATTCGTATCTTTTACCAACATTTTCAGTAAAGGAAATATCAATTGTTCCATCAATTGTAATATTGTTGGCATCATAAAGAGTAATTAAGCGATTTAATTTATGGTGGCCAGCAAAACTACAAGCCTCAGAACTGACACCCTCCATCAAGCAGCCGTCTCCAGCGATAACAAATGTCCTGTGGTCAATTAAGGAAGAATCTTTTTCATTAAAACGTGAAGCGAGCATGCGTTCAGCTAGAGCCATACCCACAGCGTGTGAAATGCCTTGCCCCAAAGGTCCAGTTGTACATTCTATCCCAGGGGTGTGGCCGTATTCGGGGTGACCGGCTGTGCTGCTACCAAGTTGGCGAAATTGGATAATTTCTTCTTTTGATAAGGAATAACCTGATAAATGAAGGAGGGCGTATTGAAGCATACTGCCATGACCTGCAGATAAAATAAAACGATCACGATCTATCCAATTTGGATTATTCGGATTGTGATTCATTGCTGCAAAATAAAGAAGGGTGCCCATTTCAGCACCCCCCAATGGCAATCCAACATGTCCTGATTTTGCTTTTAATACAGCATCCATTCCTAAAAGACGCACAGCAACTGCAATATTTTCTAAGTCTTTTTTATGATCTGAAACAAATTTCATAAACATAGGTGGAGTTCTCCTACATGGGTTATTCTCTATAAAACGTGCCAAAACTACAATTAGATATCTATTTTATCAACAAGAATTAGGTTGTTTTTATTTTTGGAGGAAATCTGTAAATTATTTTTTTTCTACAGTCCCTTTTTTGGGCATGGATTCAAAAATCATTGTTTGGATATCGGAAGAGATGGCTTCTGAGAAGCTTTTTACAGCATTATTAATAGCTTCTTGGTAACGGAAAACATGTAAATCGGGCGTCCATTGCATGTACTTCAGAGTGTTTCCGTCTGTATCTCCAATTTCATTAAAAACAACTTCTGGAATGTTGTTTGCAGCATATTGTTTTGCCCACATTGTAGCACCACTATTTAGGTCAATCGCTTTCACTTGAACAACCAAAGAAATTTTTTCTTGTGAAGGAGATTTTGTGGGTTGATTAAAAGATGTAGGTGAAGTTGTGCTTGAATTGTTAAGTTCTGGATGAATCAGAGAGCATTTAAACGCACCACTTGCGACACTGGCAGTAGAGGGGTTTTTGCAATCTTCAATGGCGACAATACTTTGTTTTCTATCAAGTATTTTAATTTGTAAGGCCCATCTTGCATTTTCAAGATCCGTCATTTGAATATCTGTTCTTAATGCCATTTTTTGTCTTACAGATTGAGATAATCTGCTAGAATTACCAGAATAAATAGAAGAATCTTTTGCAGAGGGAATATAAACCTTAGAAAATTCCTCAGGAATATATCTTTGTTTATTGCTAAAGCCAACAGCGCAGCTATTTAATATTAAAGAAATAATTGCTATTAAAAATACAAAGTGTTTCATGTTTGTTACTTTTTAGAGAGAATTAATTTTGTATTTAACTTGAAATATTTTTTATTCTGTTAAGCCTAGTAACTTTAAAAGAGATCCTTCTTTATAAAGTTTATTGGTATCATCAAATCCACCTATAAATTTATCATTTATAAAGATCATGGGAACAGTACGCCATCCATTATTCTCCATAGATAATTTTGCACGAAGATCGGGATCATCGTCTAAGTTGATTTCCTCAAAATCTACATTTAGTTTTTTAAATAGATTTTTTGCTGCATTACAATAAGGACAAACTTTTGTGGTGTAAATTTTGACTCTATTCAAATGGGATACTCCTTTTATTAAACAATTAAACCCTGTTAGAAATAAAACAGAGTTTATTGCGAATAGTAATACTAAGTGATACGTGTTGTCATCCTTTCTTGTGATTTCGGTAATTTATTTTTTAAGCTTGTGTATTTTTTTTTGAGTTGTATTATCAGGGTTTAAAATTATACACCAATGGGTGTGTTTTTATTTATTAGAGCAAATGAGGATAGTATCATGCATGTAATCTGGAAAAGGCCTGATGGTTTTCAAAATGCCTTGCCTGACGACTTTCGTAGAATTGCGTTGAGTAATGGGGCTCACCTATGGCTTCACAGACATGAATTGGATTGGTATCCCTTTCAAGTTAGTGGTGACTGGGAAGGACAAGATCAAACAAAACGTTTGAATCGTTTGGTGAATATGTTAGATGCCCCTCAATCCTCGTGGAAAGCCTATTTGGAACAAATATCAGATGATGATTTTGAATTAAAAGAAGGACAATCTTTTACGGAAATAACCAAAACCCTAATTGCTTGGGTAACGGAACTGGAACAATCAGCGAAAGGTCATACTTGGGAAATAGAAATTGTCCGCTGTGCTCTTCATGATGTTTTAGAAAAACTTCAAAAATTTATTTAATATTTTACTTCTTTTATTTTGTTTTCGTATATTTCTTTTAATGTTAACTTATCTTTCATAGTTCCTTTTATATAAATAATATTTTCTCCATTATAAGGGGAAATATGAAATTCTTTTGTTTCTTCTATATCCATTATTTTTAGAATATCGTCTTTATTGAAATGGTCTTTGCTACCAATAATAATAAACTTACAATTTGCTAAATCATATAACTTATCTCGCCAAGAATAAAAAGAAGTATTTACAAAGTCAAAATTATAAATACGCGGCTTATTTTCAAAATGAAAGGCGAGCTGTGCGGCCCAATACCATTTTAAAGAACCAATTTGATAATGATTTAAGCAATTTTGGTTTTCAATCGTTTCATAATAGGGGGTGCTTATAATTTCTATATTTTCTTGATTTAAAAGATCTTTTTGCAAATCAATCCATGCATAAGCTTGAAAAAGGTCGTCTGCATTTCCTTTTACAAAAGTATATCCTTTAATTAATAATAGATTAAACTTTGGAATACATAAAATAGTTGGAATTACGGTGGATAGAAATAAAGTAACTTTAAAGAATCGAATCCAAGTATTTCTATTTTTTCCCGTAAGAGGATTCCAATGAAGAACAAATGCAGGAACTAATAATAAAAATCCAGGCATAGACCAATGCGGTAACGCTTGTTTTCCTAGGGCGGAGCTTAAAATAATGGTAAATAAAATTAAAAAAGGGATTGTGGTTAAAAGATTTATCGATTTATAATAAGATTTTTTTAAAATTCCATTTATTGAGAAATAAAATAAGGGAATAAAAAACCAAGGTAATAAATAAAAAATAGAACCAAAAATATATTTTAAAAAAGGTTTATAATGAAAAGAAAATCCTGAGAATCCATGTTGGCTTTGAAAATGAAAAGAAGCATAATGATTTAAATAATTCCAAATAAAAACAGGACTCGACACCATTATAGAAGCAATCGCTGTAACAAACCAAAATGAGAAATCATGATATGATTTTTTAACACCACGTAATATAAGAGATGCTATAAAAAATCCAACTGCAATGGGGAGGGCATGATATTTTGATAAGGCGGCAATTCCAAGAAAAATACCAAAAAACAAACCATATTTTATAGATAAAGAATTTTGGCTTTTTTTTGATTCTAAAAATGCTTTTAAAATAAAATATAATGCACCAGAAATTGCAAATAATAGAGATCCATCTGGCAATAAAATGATGCCTTCTAAATTAAATACAGGCGCTAATTGAAAAATTGCTAAAGCACATAATGCATTTTCATTCGTGAAATTTTTATGATTTATTTCCGCAATTATCTTAGAGCTTAATAATATAAATATAGTAGTGAATAAATGTAAAAAGGGAAGAAAAAAGCGAGCTCCAAAAGATCCCTGAAATAAAAGTCCTCCTAAATAAGAAATCCATGAGACAAAAGGAGGGGCATCGATGTAACTCAATTGAATATGGCGAGACCAATCCCAATAATATACTTCATCATTCGCCATTGGAAAATAAGCCGCCCAAAGGAGTCTTAAAACTAAAAAAAGAAATAGAGTTAACCAAAAATAAAAATTATTTATTTGAAAAGGCTCTTTCAAATAATGGGGAGTTAGAAGATTTTTTAGAGCTTCTTTTTTTATCACAAAGAATCCTTTTATTAATATAAAATGAAATTAAAATTCTTAAAAACGAATTCAGATATAAAAAATTTAATGATTATTTCATATCTAAGAACTATTTTTTATATTTTAAAAATCAATTTGTAAATTGTGTCCTCATAAAATGAGTTAAAATAAAAAATGATTAAAATTTAAGCAATTCAATGCGCCATTTTTCAAGCTTCTATTTTTGAAGATTTTGAAATTCATAATAAAATTATGTAAAGTTACATTCAGAACATTAAAATGAGAGCTTCATTTAAATATTATAGGTTTGAAATTATGCTTAAAAAGTGTTTGCCCATTGTGATTTTAATTTCTTTCACCCCGTTTTTGGCCTTGCCTCAAGCATTGCCTAAAAATAGTGCACAAGAAAATAAAATTTTAGTTAAAGGAATCATTAGACCCTTAGGAAGTATAAGTCCTATAGGAGATGCTTTGATTTTTGACCAAAGTAATAAAGAAGTGACAACAAGATCGGATAAAAATGGAAATTTTTCGATTTTTGTAAATAAAACTTCTAAAGGGGTGGTCATTCGAGCTGATAATTATCAGGACTTAACTATAAAAATAGAAAATGGAAAAGTAGAAAGCGAATCTCCTTATTCATTAGAGCCAGCACCAGAATATAGCGGATACGGAATTATTCGTGCAAAAAGAAAAAACGAAATTTCACAAAATTCGTTTAATGGAGATGAGATTGCGCATACTGCTGGTGTGGCAGGAGATGCTGTAAAAACTCTTCAAACGTTACCTTCTGTTTTGCCTGCAAGTCCAGGAAGCGCAGATATTGTTGTGAGGGGTGGACTTCCTGGTGACAATTCCTATTATTATGATGATTTATTGTTACCTTTTGTTTTTCATTTTGGCGGTGCTCAAACCATTATTCCTTCACGAATGATTGAATCCATGGATTTTTATCCTGGAGCATTTAGTGCAAAATATTCGGATACTCTTGGCGGGGTTATTCAATTAAAAAGTCCAGGAAATATACCACAACGCACTTCTGGGGAATTTGAATTAGGAATGATCCAAAGTGGAATCTATTTAGAAGGAAATGCATTTTCAAAAAACTCAGATGTTAAAACAAATGAATCTGAATCAAATAGCAATCCAGAAAACACAAAAACAACAACATCAGAAAAAGATAATGATGCCATTGGTTATCGTTTGGGTATGAGAAGAACTTATTTAGAATTATATAAACCACTAATTCAAAAATTAGCAAATAATTCGAGTTTTGTTACCATACCACAAGCGACAGATTATCAATTTGTTTTTAATGGAAATCATTCTAACGGAACATGGCAAGCTTATTTATTAGGAGCTGCTGATAGAGCTTCTTTATCTGGTAATCTTGGTAACAGTGATACTGCGTCTGGAAAAAATAGTTTTAGTATTTATACCTATACAGAAGTTTCAGGTGCTAGGTATAATTTAAATTTAAAAGATGGATATGGTTTGCATTTTACATTTGAACAACGTTTCTTGGTTTTTCAACAAAATATTTTTGGAGACCAAATAGATGCTCGAAGTCATTTATTTATTTTAGGTATTTCATTAGATAAGAAAATAAATGAAATGTTTACTTATTCTATTGGAATTAGACCTAAGTATGTTCATAACTCTGTAGGGGTTGATGTTGTTCAATATCCAAGTGGCGATCCTACTATTTATTTTGATCCTGAGCTTGCTCCTAGAGTTAAAAATACCATAAGTACAGATCAATTTTATGGAGATACCTATTTAGACATTATTTATTCACCAATAAAAGAAATTAAAATAAATCCAGGAGTAAATGTATTTAAAGGACCAAGTGCAAAACAATTATCTGTAGATCCAAGAGTGGGTGTTCGTTTTGACGTTACAGAGAGTCAAACATTAAAAGCAGCGGTTGGTTATTACAGTCAGCTTCCTGCAATTCAATATACAATTCCTGGCTATGGAAATCCAGACTTACAGCTCGAGAAAAATATTCAATATGTCGTTGGCCACGAATCAAAATTTTTAGATAATTATTCTACTGATCTTCAACTTTGGTATAAAACAAGTGATAACTTAACAGGGCCAGCAGTAAGTAATTCAAATAATAAGTTCGAAAATTCAATTCAATCTCGAGCAAAAGGGGTAGAGGTTTTTCTCAAGAAGAAACCATCTGATTTTTGGTTTGGATGGATTAGTTATGGCCTGAGTTTAGCAGAAGTAAGAGATCCAGGTTCTAGAATCTGGAGAAATTCAGATTATGATAGAACACATTCCTTAAATATTGTTTATGGACAAAAAATTACAAGTAGATGGAATGCAGGGGCTCGTTTTCAGTATATGACAGGATCTCCTTATTCTTCTGTATCAGGAGGAACTTATAATCAAAATACCGGTGTTTATTCCCCTTCTCCTGATGGAAATACTTATTTAGTAAATAAAAATGATGTAAGAAATCCTTATTACTTTGAAGTTGATTTTAGAACAGAATATGACTTTTTATTTAAAGATTGGACATTAACATCCTATTTAAATATTTTAAATTTATTTAATAGAAGCAACGTAACAAATACAACATTTAATCGTGATTATTCTAAAACGGTTTCGGTTACTGGTTTGCCAATAATACCATCAATTGGAGTTATAGCTAAATTTTAATATATTATTAAGGAATAAAAATGTTTAAAAAAATGAATTATTTTTACTTTATTTCGATTTTTGTAATCTTATTAATGAACTCTTGTAGTGAAATGGATAATAATTATTATAGAATAAATAAAGTAAGGGTAGTTGCTTCTTTATTTCAAAACAGCACGGTCTTTCCTTCTGGAATTACTTCTAATACTTCAGCTCAACAGTTTCCTTTGCGGTTAACAAATTCTACTACTTCTTGTGCAACATCTCATTTTTATATTGTTGCTATTTCTCCTACATCTGAAACTCCAACAATTACAATAAATGGAATTGTTTTATTTGCGATTGGAGGTAATTATTTAAGTGGTGGTGCCGGAGCTAGAGGCGTATCTGCAGGAACTACGGGAACAAATATTGCTTCATCCTTCTTTTTTTCTTCTTCTACTTCAAGCACGATTCAAACAACTCCTTTCCGCGTTACTTTATTTGATTACACCGTTAATTGTTCTAACTTAACAGAAGCAAATTTAACTTCATATATGAATCAAGTAGGAGATATTCCTGGTTTTCAATTAAGTTACACAGTAATTTCGGGGTCTTCTAGTGATCAAGGTTTTTACTCCTTTTATTTTTTACCAGACCCAACAGCATCTTGGTGGTCTTCAACAACATTTCCTTCTGCTGTTACTTCCTCTAAAAAAACTTCCATACAAAATGGTTTAGCAGTAACAAATAATCCAATACAAATTTCAAGTATATCACCAACAGGTTCAACAATATCTGGGGGAGGTGATAATTCTATTAACGCGAATATTACAATTCCTTCCATTCCATCACCAAGAGATTCTTCAAATTCTATTTTTTCACCGAAAAGTAGAGTGCAATGGTACGTTACAAGTGGAAATTTAAATTTAGATACGTCCGCTTCTACAACTTGGAATCCTGGTGTAGGTTCAGGGAATAGCACTGGTGGTTTTGTTATTGTAAGAGACTTATTGGGTGGAGTTGACTTTAAAATTCTCGGCCCCTTTACAACACAGTAACAATTTTCATATGACAGGTTTACTTGTCATAGAATTGTTTTGGCAAAGTTATAATAGAGGTTGGCATGATTCAAAATTCTTTTTTCTCATTAGAACAAATGAGGCATTCCCTAGACGTTGTTTCCATTGAAAATGCATTAATTGATCTTCTTGTTCGTGCAAATGATGCTGATTTAAAAACGTTTGGCATGACAAAAGGAGTCATGCAACTTGTGGACGAAGAAACTCAAAAAAAAGTTTTGCAAAATTTAGGTAATGTAAAACCTGAAATTGAATTGGGTGGCAGTGCTTCCAATGCCATTCGCGGTATGGCTATTTTAGGATCAAAAACAAGTTATAGTAGTTGTGTTGGAAATGATGAATATGGAAAAGCGTTTGCAAGTCGAATGGCAGAGCTTGGGATTATAAATCGTTTATCCATTGCAAATGATGTTCATTCTGGAACTTGTTTAGTTGTTGTTACCCCAGATGGAGAAAGAACTTTAAATACCTATTTAGGGGCATGTCGTAGTTATAAATCAAGCTTTCTCCCGTTTGAAGATATAGCAAAATCAAAAATATTATTTACAACTGGGTATATGTTAGACACTCAAAATCAGATCGATGCCCTTCACGCAGCTATAGATTATGCATTGGTAAACGATGTTAAAGTTGCTTTTGATGCCGCAGATCCTTTTGTTATAAAAAGACATGGTCAAAAAACGATACGTACCCTATTAGAAAAAACCCATTTGGTCTTTTTAAATGCGGAAGAAGCTCGCATTTTAATGGAATTAGAGCCTGAAGCAGCTGCGTTGGAACTATGTAAAACGGTTCAAATAGCTGTTGTAAAAGACGGTGAAAAAGGGGCATATATTGCCCATGACGAAAATGTAATCTTTATTCCTGCAAAAAAAGTTGAAGTTGCCGATACAACAGGAGCGGGAGATATGTTTGCAGGCGGGTTTATGTTTGGTCTTTGTAGCGGCCTAACCCTTCAACAATCTGGGCAAATTGCTACACTTTTGGCTTCAGATACGGTTTCTTTTATGGGAGTCCGTCTTTCTTCAAACATCCGCTCGCAAGTAGAAGCTATTCTTAGATAATAGTTCATTTCTATATCATATGGAGATGTTGTGCGGTGAAAGTAAAATTCTGTATTATCAAAAATATAAAATTTATTTTAGCAGCTGCGCTTCTATTGGGATTGACTAAGTCAGCATTATCAGAGGTTTATATTGATAAGCCGTTAAATTTAAATAAACCTCTTAATTTAAAACTTCCAAATGATAATAAAGTTGTTGCCTTAAATGAAATTCCTTCTGCTTTTATAAGCTTAGGAGCCTATTTACCTACTCATGCCATTGTTGTTGAAAAAAATCTTCATAAATTAAGCGTATTTAAAATGCTTACAAATGGAAGTTATGTGATTGTGAAATCTTATTTAGCAATTACAGGAAAAGAACAAGGTGATAAAAAATTCAGAGGGGACAATCGCACCCCTGAAGGTATCTATTTTATTGTAGGTCAAAAAGAAGGTTCTCATTTGGTTCAAAAATGGGGAAATCAGGCCAAAAAATATGGTCCAAGAGCCTTTGTTCTTGATTACCCTAATATTTTTGATAAAAGACAACGTAAAACAGGGTCGGGTATTTGGATTCATGGAGTAGATAGCAATGATAGAATGCAACGTCCTTTTGATACTGAAGGCTGTGTTGCTTTAAAAAATGAAGATGTCTTAGACATTACTCAATATGTTTCTGAATACCAAACTCCCGTTGTTATTGTTGATGAAATGCAAGTTGTTTCACATGATTCCTTATTAAAAGAGAGAAATAAGGTAAATGATATGATTCAATCCTGGAGGAGAAGCTGGGAAGATTCTGAGTTTGAAAAATATTTAGGTTACTATTCAGAAAATTTTCAATCTTTAGGTAAAAATAAAGAAGGCTGGTATGAATTAAAACAAAAGCTTTCAAAATTACGAAAAGGTGAAATTAAAGTAGAAATAAGTCAACCCAAAATTCTTTCTTTTAGAAATCAATTACTCGTTGAATTTTTGCAAAAGTATTCCTCTCCAGATAAAGAAGACTTTGGTAGAAAATATCTTTATTTGCGTAAAGAAGGAAATGATTATAAAATTATTGCTGAAAAATGGTATGCTACACCAAAAGGCAAATCTGAGCTTGCTGTCATTAATGATACAAATAAAAAAAGAAACGATTAAAAAGTGATTCTAATATCTTTCGCAGTCTTGTTTTTTTAATAGCTTCCCATTTAAAAATGTCATAAATTTTAGCATTACAAAAAAATAAACTGACTTGTGTAAGTTATTTTAATATGCAAAATTATTTTGATTTTTAAAGGGAGCCTTGTCACTTAATGCTCGTTATAGTTAAATACCTTGTGTTCCCCTTTTAAACTAGGTTATATTGGTTTATTTACTTCTGGTTGTTATTAAACCAAAGAGGAAGTGTCGCATGACTATAAATTCAAGTTCTCCTTCTAAGCGTAGGAAAGTTTTTCTTTATGCTGCTTCAGTAGTCGCTCCTGGCGCTTCAAATTTGGATGAATTTCTTTCTATTGTTGAAAAAGGGGAATCCTCCTTATCTTTGAAAAAATCTCTTTCAAGTTTATTTTTAGCGGGAATTCCTAAATTTGATTTTTCCAAATATAAAAATTGGCTTGAAGAGCGTCATGGCCCTAAAAGATTCACTCTTTTGAATGAAAAAAGTGGTGATCTGGTAAAGTATTCTATGGGGAGTTTAATTGACGCCATAAACTCAAGACCTGGTTTAGAGAGAGCTATTAAACTTCTCGATCCACGTCTTACAATCCAGTATGCAAATGGTCTTGCCGATTTGCCTGTCATTTGTAAAGCCGCAAGAGAAACCGATGCTGGATTTTTTCAATGGAATTCTTTTTGGGCGGATCCTGTTCGAAATGAAAAATGCAAAGCCCATTTAAACGGAGAATCCAAAGATAAAAACGCACCCGTAAATCCAAACACCTTTCCCGTGGATTCTTTTGAACGATACGAATCTTTAAAAGTTTGGAATGCTTATTGGATAGACCAATCCGACTTATATCAAAAATATTTAACAGAATTAAAAGAAATTGAAGTACTCCCTGTTGTTGGTATTGATATCGATGCTGCAAAATTGGCTTTAATTCGCTCAAAAACAAAAGCACGTAAGATTCTTTTAGATAAATACCGCGCCCCTACGCCTCCTTGGGAAAGCACATCGCCTAATTTATTATGGAATGTTCCTAATGTGTCTGCAGCTCAAGCTTCCATGGTATTAAATTTGCATGGGACTTCTACAGGTTTTGCAGGAGCATGTGCTTCTTTTGGAACCATGATTGACAATGCGTTGCTAGAAATTCAATCAGGACGAACAGATCTTGCTATTATTGGCGCAACCGACGCCAATCCTTCTAATGAATTGATCTCTGCATTCTACAACGGACGATTGGCTGTTTTAGGAGAATCTCACGGAGTTCCATTTTGCGATTTAAGAGGCACTCATATTTCTGGTGGAGCATGTACTTGGATTATTGCTGCTGAAGACGCTATGAAAAAATTTGAAATTGAACCTCTTTCCGTTGAAATTTTAGGGGCGGGAGTTAGTAGTGATGCTGAACATATCATCACACCTTCAAAAGAAGGTCCAAAGCTTGCTATCCGAAGAGCCTTTGAAAATGCAGATATCAGTCCTTCTAAAATCAATCTCTGGGATATGCATGCTACAGGAACACCAGGGGATTGGAATGAATTTAATTTAATAGAAGAATTTGCTCCAAAATCGGCTTATATTTCGGCGCGTAAAGGAATATTTGGACACGGCATGTCTGTTGGTGGAGGTTGGGAACTTACAGCTCAACTTTTAGGAACAAAAAAGACAGATAAAAATACTTATCAATTGTTACCTTCTGGAATCAATCCCGCAAATGTGAATCCTAAAATTTCTTCTTTAAATCGAAATTTATTATTAGATAAAGTTGTTGAAATTCCAGCACCTGAAGATGGATTAGTTTGTGGTAAATTAAGTATGGGATTAGGTGGAACAACAAGTTGTGTGATTGCAAGAGTAAGGTAATATTAGTCACAAATAGGTAAAGTTATTATAAACGTTGTTTTTTCTATACTGCTTTCAAAGCTAATATTTCCTTGATGTTGTTCAATAATTCTTTTTGAAATACTTAAACCTAACCCTGTTCCATGTCCAACAGGTTTTGTTGTAAAAAAAGGTTCAAAAATTCTATCTGAAATATCTTTTGATATTTCATCTCCATTATTTGTTATTTTAATTAATATTTCATTTTTTTTCTGTTCTAAGTTAACAGCTATTTTTCTAGCTTCTGTTCTTTTACTAAGAATAATTGCGTCAATTGAATTTAACAATATATTTAAAATAACCTGGGATATTTCTGTAGGGTAACAAAGAATTTCTATTTTTTCTAAATTATTGGTATTTTTTGTGATTTCAATTTCATAGGCATTAAATTTATCATTTAATGTGCTTATAACTGAACTCACAAGGTCAAAAACTTTTGATTTAGACTGAGGGAGAATATTATTTTGTTTAGATAATGTTCTCATCATTTTAATTAATTTTGTAATTCTTTCTACCATGGTCTCAATTTTTTGAATTGATTTTAATAACATTTCATTTTCTTCACTCACTTCACCCTTTATGCTTTTTTTCATAATTTGTGAATTGCCAAGAATAATAGTCAAAGGGTTATTAATTTCATGAGCAATTTGTCCCGCCATTTCTCCTAAATAAGATAATCGATTGGAATGAAATAGAGCTTGTTGATGATCAACAAGTCTTTTTTCAGACATTTTCCAATTTGTTACATTTTTTGAAATAATTAACGTAACCTCTTCGCCAAAAGTCATTTTTATGGGTACTTTAATATTTTCAAACCACGTCGCATTTCCGGCAGGATCTGTTGTTAATTCAATTTCGGATATTTTAAGTTCGGAAGTATCTGAAGTTTCTTCCGTACCTGGAAGCCATAATTCTTTATCTTCTAACAAACGATTGAGGACTTCTATGCTTTGAGGAGTCTTGATGTTTGCAAATTCATAGATAGCTTTATTTGCAAATAAGTATTGTCCTACTCGATTTATAATTGCTATTAAGTTAGGATCGTTATCAAAAATAATTTTCATTAAACCTGTGTGTAATAAAAAATCTTCGGGTGAATATTGAGATAATTCTTCACAACAAAATGCAGTTTGATTTAATTCAGGAATAAATGAAATTTTCCAACGAGATCTTGAAAGCATTTCTGGAAAACAGGATAATTCTATTAAAACAGTTTCATTAGATTTGTTATCTATTAAATTATAAACTGTTTCTGTTACTTTATCGCGTTCGCTCGGAACTAAAAGTGAAAATAAATCTTTTCCTTCAGTCAAATGATGTTTTTGTGAAACAAGATTTGAAGAATTTATTTTGCCAGATCTATCAATTAAAAATAAAGCATCTTTAGAATGATCGAAGAAAAACTTAAAATCCATACTTTTAATTTTCCTTTAATGCAAAAGTAGGAAACAGTTCTATTTTTAATTCATAAATCTAAGGGATTCTTTAATTTATATCCCATTTTAAAACAGGATCATCATTATTTGGAATCCAAGTTTCCCGAGGCCCTACAATCGAAATAATAGGAGGATTTTCACTTAATAAAGATTTTAGCACGTTGCTTATCATTTCAGGAGTAACGGCATTGACACGTTCGGAAAAACGAAGAAAATTGTCGAATTCAAGTCCGTAAACATCACTCATTGCCAGCTGAGAAGCTTGGTAGTTATGGTGTTGAGATTCTATACTCTGGGATCCAAGGACCGATCTTTGAGCACGTTTTAATTCATCTTCCGTTGGTGGTTCCGCTGCCAAACGTTCAATATGAAGCTTCATTCCTTCAATGGCTTCTTTTACTTTATGAGAAGCTGTCGCAATATAGGCCGTAAAAACTCCTGCTAATACATTAGGAGATTGTGATGCACTTACAGTATAGGCAAGTGATTTTTTATCTCTTAAATCGAGAAATAATCTACCGCCTTGGCCTGCTAATATATTTGCACCAAGTTCTAGGGCTGTTCTTCTGGAATCTGAAATTGGGTAGGAACGAAAGGAAACTGTAATATGAGCTTGTTCTCTTTCAAGTTCATCGAATCCAACTAGGGGATCTTTATGAACAGGAAATTGAGGTTCAAATTGTTTTTCATGTAATTTATTTTCATATTCAGAATCAAAGAAAGTTTTAAATTCAGATTCAATTAAATTCACAAAGGAACGTAAATCAAAATCACCTGCTACTGAAAAAACAAATTCTTTCGCATGAAAAAGTTGTGACCAAAATTCTTGAGCATCTTCTTTTGTTACGTTTTCTAAAGATTTTTCGGAACCAATGCCTGAAAGGGCATAGGGGTGATTTGGAAACAATAAAGGTTGTGAAACTCTTGCCAGTCGAGCTGCTGGGCTATCCTTTTGAGCAATTAAGACTTCAATTGTTTCTTTATATGTTCTTTGCCATTCGGATTGAGAAAACTCAGGTCTAAAGAAACAATCCAAAAGCATTTGAGCTGTTCTTAAACTATTTTCGCTAATGGAATCAAAACGCATCCCAAAAAGATCACGAGAAGAAAAAGCACTAATACTGGAAGCATTGTCTTCAAGTTCTTCAATGAATTTTCTATAATTTTGTCTTTGAGTGCCTCTCGTTAACATGCTCGCCATGAGCCCACTAACCCCGTTTTTATCTTTTGGCTCATTCATAAGACCACCTTTTAGTAAAAGCATACCGCTTGTTACGGGAAGTCTTTTTGAAAGTCGATAATTGATTTTTAACGTTTTACCAAAAGGGAGTTGGATTTTAATTTGTTTTACATCGGAATTAAGTTCGGATGTCTTTCTGTCATAAAGAGAAATCCAACTTTCCTTAGAGTAATTTGGGCTATTGCTTTTTTGTAAACTGGCCTCTAATGGCTCTTCATTATGATGGGTCATTTTTACAGCATGAAAAACAGAATCTATAAAATCTTTTTCAGTAATTTCGGGGAGAGATTCTTTAGCAAGAGCAACGGAAATATGAAAATTTCCAGCCTCAAGTTGAGTCATTACTTTTTGTGCTGTTAAACGAATTTGTTCTGTTGTCACTTTAGAAACAGATTCCATATACAAATTTTCAAATTCTAATTTTTGAGAAGTTTGTAAGCTCATTCCTGCACAGCGCGAAATACCGTCCATACTTTCACGCGAATAAATACGTTGTGCTTTTAATGTATTTAGCACCCGTGTTAATTCTTCTCTAGTTGGTGGAACTTCAGCCAAACGGCGTATTTCTTGAACAATAATTTTTAAAGCGTGCATGGCATTTTTTGCCATTCCAAAAAATCCAATTCCTAAAAGGCCTGTTGGGTATTTTGGAGTATAACAAGAACAATCAATGCTTGTGATAAGCTGAAGTTCGTCTCGTAAAATACGAGTTAAACGCGAAGAATCGGCTTCACCTAAAATAGAAGCAAAAACATCCCATACAGGCATGTCGTGGCTTTCTAAAGTAGGAGCTGTGGTTGCGATTTGAACGCGCGCTTCTTGCCAAGCTCCTCTTTCAATTTTTGCTGTTGGTTGTTTTTGGGATTCATTAATAGGAAGAGGTGGTCTTTCCCGTTGAGGAACCGTTTGGGGTAAAAATTCTTCTGAAAGTTTTGAAAGATGTTCCCACATTTCCTCATTATTAAAATCACCAGTGGCAATAAAAATAATATTATTTGGGATATACCATTTTTTATAAAAATGATGAACTTGTTCTCTTTTAAAATTTTCGACGACAGATTGATCCCCTATGACGGGTTTTGCCATTCTTGTTCCCTCATAAAAGAGAGAAAACAGATTGTGTGATACGACGGCATTGGGATTGTCACGACTGCGTTTTATTTCTTCAATAATAACTTCGAGTTCTCTTTCAAGTTCTTCTTTGTCTAACAAGCTATTTTGAACAACATCTAATAATAATTCCGCCCCTTTTAATGCAAAAGAAGAGGGCGCAGTAAGATGATAATTTGTGTGATCAAATGTGGTATAGGCGTTGATATCGCCGCCTTCAAATTCAACTGTAGAAGCAATTTGTCCTGTATTCGGATATTTTTTTGTACCTTTAAAAAGCATATGTTCCAATACGTGAGCAATGCCCCCCTCTTGAATTTCTTTATCATCTTCGTCGATAGAGCCTGCTTTCACTAAAACTTGAATGGAAACTATAGGAGCAAAATCCGATGGGTGAAGATAAACCTCCATTCCATTAGGAAGGTAACGATGGATAATTTGACTTTTAAGGTTGTGCATTCTCAATTTACTCTTTCATTGTTTTTAAAAAATCAATTGCAAGTCGTACTCTTCTTTGTACAATATCTTTTCCTAAAACTTCGATGCATTCAAAAAGTGGTGGTGTTTCTTTACTTCCTGTTACAGCAACTCTCATAGGCATAAATACATCTTTAGGCTTTAATTCCTTTTCAGTTAAATACTGATTAAAAATTTGATGTATTTCATTGTGATTCCAATTTTCACAAATATCAAGTTTAAGAACAAGGTCATTTAAAAACCCAGCGATTTCTGCAGCAGTTCTTCCTTTTGGAACAAGAGGAGCATTTGCATAATTTAAATCACCTTGAAAAAAGAAAGACGTATTGTCTATAAAATCTTCAAATTTTTCAACGCGCTCTTTAATAAGTGGAATTATTTTTAATAAATAGTCATCATTAAAAACGACATTTTTTAAATGAGAAAGCCATTTTTCGTTACTTTCTAATTTTAAATATTGCCCATTTAACCAAGATAGTTTTTTAAGATCAAATACAGGACCACCAAGAGTCATTCTTTCCCAAGTAAACCCTTCAATCATTTCTTGTGTGGTAAATTTTTCAACATTATCCCCAAAGTTCCATCCCATTAGAGCTAAAAAGTTTCTAAGGGTTTCAGGTAAAATTCCTTTACGTCTATAATAATTTATTGAAGTAGGATTTTTCCGTTTTGATATTTTTGATTTATCTGCATTACGTAACAAAGGAAGGTGACAAAACTCTGGTTTATCCCAGCCAAACATTTCATAAAGCATAATGTGTTTTGGAGTAGAAGAAATCCATTCTTCTCCACGAATAACATGAGTGATTTTCATTAAATTATCATCTACAACAACGGCAAGATGATAGGTTGGAAATCCATCTGTTTTTAGCAAGACTTGATCATCAACACCATCATTATCAAATTCAATATTGCCTCGTAATGTATCTCTAAAAGATGTTTTGCCTATTGTCGGCATTTTCATACGAATGACATGAGGAATTCCTTCGGCAAGTTTTTGTTCGACATCTTGTTGAGGAAGGTCACGACATAAACGATCATAACCAGGAGGTAATTTTTGTGCTTGTTGTGATTTTCTTAAAATATCTAATCTTTGTGTTGAACAAAAACAACGGTAAGCATGTCCCTTATGAATTAGAGATTCCGCATATTCTCTATATATTTCTTTTCTTTCACTTTGTTTATAAGGGGCATAGGGACCACCAATATCAGGGCCTTCGTCCCATTGAATACCTACCCATTTTAGGGCATCTAGGATCATCGCTTCACTATCGGAGCGGTATCTTTTTTGATCGGTATCTTCAATGCGGATAATAAATTTTCCATTATTTTTTTTTGTAAATACATAATTGAATAAGGCAATATAAGCTGTTCCAATATGGGGGTCGCCAGTTGGGCTTGGGGCAATTCGAACTCTCACTTCTTTATTTGTTTGCAACATGGAAAGGCTCCTAGAGTAATTGGGGATCATTATCCCATGACATTAGGCTTTACCTCAGGTTGTATTCCTTTGGCAACGATAGAAATCATTGTCTTAGTTGCAAAATAAGAGGTGGGCCGTATACTCCTTCGAAAGAAGACAGATTCTTTTGCTTAAGGATAAACTTCACTTTTAAAAAATAAAATTTACCTTTTAGCGTTCGCAAAGGGCGGAAAATCAAAGATTATGAATAAGGACAGTATGGATAGAGGCTTTTACTTTCAAGTATTTAAACAAGATTTATTAAAAAAAGATCTTTGGATTGAGGATGTCACTGTCTTTTCAAGAAATGTAGCGAGTGCTGCTGAATTATATGTAGAAGTGCATTGTCAATTAAACGATTATGTTCACTCGATAAAAGAAATATCAAATGAGGAGTTTGATATTCTTGTTAAAGGTGAACATAATTATGAATGTAAATTTAAATTAAAATTTCATTTTGAAATGGATATAGAAATACCCGCTTATTTAAGAAATTATTGAGAGACAACAGCAGGTACAAATGCTTTTGTCACGCCATAGCTATCTTATACAATAACAGATGCATCCGAATAATAGCCGACTTCAATATCTTGTGTCACAATTTGATAATTTGGAATTCCTGCAGAACTCATTACATTTTGGATTGGAAGGGCCCAAAAGTGGTGTCCCTGATAGCTGCGTTCATAGTTAATTGCAGTTGCTCCTGTTAAGTAAACTTTATATTGAACTCTTACTTTCATAGAACCACGTGTGGCAATGAGTTGTGCTGTCACAGCTTCTCCGGGGTTTAAAGGAATGGAAAGTCCTGAAGACGAGCCCACCGTTGTGGAATGACTAGAGGCTCCGCCTTTACCCCAAGTATCTGTCATACTGAAGGATTGAGTCGATTCAAATCCACCTTTACCAACACCCTCAATTCCAATTTCGACTTTTTCAGTGAACGACAAACCCGTCGTAATAGATTGCGAAGAGTTCCAATTGCTTTCTATTGTATTTGCTACGTTTTCAGTAATATTTGCTGTAAATGTTGCTGGTTTTGTAGATTTGTTTTGAAAAAATCGAGATGCAATTATCACAGGTTTTGAAGAAATATCTATTATTTTTGCATTTTGTACTTCGAGTACTGTGGTTACTTGAGGCCAGTTATATCTTGAATATAAATCAACCCAATTTTTGCTTGGCCACGAATCAGAACTTTTTACAAAAGCATCTATTGGTGCTTGCCCAAAGGCTCTAGAAACTGCATTTTTTAATTGAATATCATTTATTTGAAAAGTCTTTCTTTCTTGCTCTGTAATTACATGAAACTCACTTCCTTGAGTTTTTACATTAGAAGATGCTAAATTTAAACCGGCAATTGCGGAAATTAAAATTGACATATTTTATACTCCTAATAAGTAATTAATATTTGATTATATTGATAGTTTTCTTTGATAAAAAAGAAAAATAACAATCGAAAGAGATCTTTTAGAGTTTTATTGTAAAATAAAGGTAATTAAGAATTGATTAATATAATATTAAAATAGGATAGAATATATAATAGGAAATTGATTATCTTAAAATAAATAATAATTTTTATAGAATAAATATATCTATAAAAATAAAATACAAATTATAATTATCTAAATTTTAGATAAATGTTTTTTTAAAAACTAAAAAACATCTTTGTAACTTTAAATGTATAAGTAATTGAATTTACTATTAAAATAAATTTAATTTATAAAATTGATTGAAAAAATAAACAAATAATGTCATTTCATATTTTTGTTATAAAATAATAATTTATTTTATTATTTTAAGATATTTGTGTTTAGTAATATGAAATTGGAATTTGAAATGAATAGAAGAAAAATATTAAAATCAATGCTATTATTTGGAGCTTTTTATCAAGCCTCAAAGTTTATAAATTTGAACGCAAATTCTTTAGATGATCAAAATATGAATTTGTTAACCGGTATTTGCAATGAAATGAGTTATAAAATTAATTATCTAAATGAATTGAATAAATTTGAAGATTATGTTGGACATAAACATGATATTTTCCATTTTTTTTCCATGTTTGATTATAGATCAACTCCATATGATATGGTCATTCCCCTTTTTTACACAATTCCATTAAATCTTTGGAATTCAGGAAGAATTCCTTTGTTAAGTTGGTACCCATCAACAGGAGCAATTGAAAAAACACCTGTTGATATGTGTAAAAGAATTTATACTGGTATATTTGATAATTATTTGTCACGTTGTTGTCATTCTATAAAAGAATATTTAAAGAATGCGAAACCTAGTCCTATTTATGGAAATCCAAAAATATTTATTCGTTTTGCACATGAAATGAATATTCATTATAGGGTGTATTCAAACCCAGAAGAATTTATAAAAATGTGGCATTATGTTTATAAATATTTACGTAATTTTGGATTCAATAAAGAACAAGTTTTATTTATTTTTTCACCAAATTGCGTAGATTTAAATACACAGCCATTTGAAAATTATTATCCTGGTGATGATTATACAGAATGGTTAGGTCTGGATGGTTATAATTGGGGAGGGCATGGACCTTGGAAATCCTTCTTTGAAATATTTGAAGAGCCCATGTTAAGAATGAACGCTTTATCAAATAAACCCTTAGGAATTTGCGAATTTGGCACTTCTGCTAAAGTAAAAAATACTTTTAATGCAAGTAAAAAAGCATTATGGCTTGAAGAAACGTTTCAATGGTTATCTAACAAAGAAAATTTAAAAAGATATCATTTGAGAATGGCTGTTTACTTTAATTTTAGTAAACAAAAAGATATTGACTCGGGTATTTATCTTCATTCAGCAAGAGCTACTGTAAATAATGATGCTTTAAATCATACAGATTATGATTTTAAAACAATTAAAAGCCTAAATGAAATATATTATAAAGAAAATATTGGATTTTTAAATACAAGACAAAACGCTTCTATGATTTTTTCTTAAAATTTAAATAAAAGATTTTTAAAATGATTCATTTGTTTCTATTTAATAATCAAAGTATCTTATTTTTTAATTTAATTCTGAATACTTTTTTAGCAAATTGACTATAGTTCTTGAGCCAAAAGAATTTGCACCTTCAGAAGTAATATAGCCATTATTTCTACCATTATATGACATGCTGGCAATATCCATATGGATCCAATCTACATTTTGAGGAACAAATTCTTTTAAAAATGCGGCTGCATGCATTGTAGCAGCTCCATCACTCCATTTATTATTCATATTCGTGTAATCGGAGACTGTTCCTTTAATATTTTCTGTGGCTTCAGGCAAGATTTCTAAATTTATAAATTTTTCACCAGCAAGAGCGCCTGCTTTTTTTACTTCTGCAATTAAAGAATCGTTATTTACACATAAAATTCCGGCCATATTGCTGGCGATTTGACTTGCTCCTCCTGTCAAAGTTGCAATGTCAATGATTATTTTAGGTGAATAGGAACCAGCATAGGCAATAACATCGGCTAATATCAGACGACCTTCTGCATCTGTATTATAAACATCTACTAATTTTCCATTCCAAGCCTTATAGACGTCGCTTGGCCGTTGCGCATAATCTCCAATTGTGTTTTCAACACAGGCAAGCATGCAAACAATTCGAATGGGAAATTCTTCTTTTGCAGCAATATAAGCAGCAGAAAAAACATTTGCAGCACCACACATATCATATTTCATTTCATTGTGGTGTTTTTTAGATTTTATGGAATAACCTCCTGTATCAAAGGTAACGCCTTTTCCAATGAGAACAATGGTATCTTTTGCAGAAGGAGGATTATATTCAAATATTGCTAAATAGGGATCGTAAATACTTCCTTTACCAACTGCAATAATTCCACCAAACCCTTGTTTTTCTAATTCTACTTTATCTAAAATAGTCGAACTTGTGTATTTTAATTGTGTAAACTTTTCTTTTGTCAGTAAGGAAAGATCTTTAGGTCTTAATTGATTCGATGGCAAATCGCTAAGGTAACGGGCAAAGTTTAAACATTGCCCTCTATCAATCCCATTATTAATATTTTTTGTTAAGTTTTCTAAATTTTGATTTGAGTTTTGAATAAATAGTTTTATTTCTTCTACACAAATAGGTCTTTTTTGAGGAAAAGTTTGGTTAGAATAAATATGTTCAAAAGAATATAAAGATAATGTAATTGTTTCTGCAAATACAAAAGAAATGTACTCAATATCCGAGTTTTTTGTTGGATAAATTTCAACATAAATAGAAGATAAATTTTGATCTTTTGCTTCGGAAATCACTTTTCCTATCGCTCTGCGAAAACCACTTAAATTCAAATTATCATTTGTAGAATCTGTGCCATAGGCAATGATAATTTTATTATTACTGGTAAAAATTTTTTTTTCTTTAGAAGTTCCAATAAAACCTTCTTCTTTTAAATTGCTTGTAAATTTAGACCCGCTTGAAGGTTCAAATGCATTTTCTGCAATTAAAGAAAAACAGGAGTTATTATGATTAGGTAAACAAGGAAGCAATTCGATATTAATTTTTGTTTTCATTTAAAATCGCCTTGTGATTCAAAGTTTTTATTGAATTTTTTTCTGTTCGTAACAGAAAAATGCCTTTCAGCCATTCTTGATAATCTTGCAAATGGCAATCCTATCAAAAAGTATACGGCCGCTGCAAGTAAACCAATGCCAAGATAATCAAAATAAGTACTGGCAAGTTGACTATAAATTGTAGTTAATTCAATTAATGTAATAACAGAAACAAGAGAAGAGTCTTTTATAAGAGCAATAAAATCATTTGTGACTGGTGGAATAACAACACGGACAGCTTGTGGAATAATAATGTGACGTAATGATTCAAAACGTGACATACCGAGAGCATATGCGGCATCTAGTTGGCTTGGGGGAATGGATGTCATGCCAGCTCTATAATTTTCAGCTTCGCTTGCCGCATAATTTAAACCTAATCCAATAACGGCAGCAAAAAAGGGACTTAGTTTTAACCCTAAGTGAGGCAATCCATAAAAAATAATATAAAGTTGAATTAATAAAGGAGTTCCACGAATTATTTCAACATACATAAGAGCTATTTTAGAGAAAAAGGGAGGTGCATGTAAACGAACGATAGCTATAAATAAACCTAAAGTTACAGCTAAAATCATTGCTAAAATAGAAATTTGTAAGGTAACAATAGCTCCTTTTCCTAATAAGGGTAAAAAACTAGCATATTGTTTTACTTTATCAACCCAAGTGTGTTCAATTCCTATTTGTTTTAAATAATCTTGATAGGCAACGGGTTGGGTTTTATATTCTGCAGAGACTCCCCATTCTTCTGCTGTCGTTTTATTCCATAGACCCCATTTTTCAAGAATATTTTGCATTTCTCCATTTTTAATAAGGTCATCTATCGCTTTATTTATTTTTAAACGTAGTTCTTTGTCCTTTTGACGAAAAGCAATGCCATATTCCATTCTTCCAACAGGAGGGCCTACAAATTTAAGCTTTGGATTGTGTTTTGCGTAATATTGAGCGATAGGTAAATCAAGTAAAACCGCATCAAGTCTATCACCAATGGCAAGATCTGCATATGCATTTACTTCAACATCATATTTGGCTATTTTAACATCACCAACATCTTCTAATATTTTATAAGCTAAAGAAGCGGGTAAAGTAGCAACTCGTTTTCCTCTTAAATCTGTTAATTTATTGATATCATAATTTTGTTTATTTACTACAATTTGTTCACTTGTGATATAATAAGGGTCAGAAAAACTAATTGTTTGTTTTCTCTCATCAATAATTTCGAGACCATCAATTACCAGGTCATAATTTCCGGCAAGAAGGCCAGGAATGAGTCCTTCCCATTGATTTTGGACAAATTCGGCTTTCATACCTATATGATTTGCAATGGCATTAATGATATCTGCATCAAGTCCTATTACTTTATTAGGGTCTTTTGCATCGCGAAATACATAAGGAGCGCCGCTATTTGCATCGCTCCCCCATTTTAATATTTTTTTATCTTCGTTACTGTAAGAAAGAATAGGAATAAATAAACAAAATAAAGAAACAATGAGGTAACGGAAGTTAAACATTATTGTGTTTTCTCCATTCTTTTAGTTGAAATTTCTTAAAAAATGACGAGTTCTTTCGTCACTTGGAGAGGTAAATATTTGTTCTGGAGTCCCTATTTCGACTATTTTTCCATCTTGCATATGGACAATATGGTCAGCAACATCACGCGCAAATCTCATTTCATGCGTAACAACGATTTGGGTCATCCCTTCATTATCTAAAGTTCTCATCACTTGTAGCACTTCGTGAACAAGCCCAGGATCGAGTGCAGAGGTTGGTTCGTCATATAAAATAGCCTTGGGAGACATAGCTAAAGCGCGTGCGATAGCAGCTCGTTGCTGTTGACCTCCAGATAGTTGGCAGGGGTAATGATCCGCATGAGTGGAAAGGCCAACCTTAGCAAGGAGATCTTTTGCTTTCTCTTTGGCTTCTTTATGAGTCATTTTTTTTACGACGATGGGGGCTTTGGTTATATTTTCAAGCAATGTTAGGTGAGGAAATAAGTTAAAATTTTGAAAAACCATCCCAACATTTTCACGTATGGCGCGAGCTTTTTTATCAAAATCAGATTGAGAATGAGAAGAATTTTTATTTTTTTCAAGAACAACGCCATTGATTACAATGGTACCAGAATCTAGCGTTTCTAATCCATTGAGGCAGCGCAATAAAGTAGATTTACCGCAACCAGATGGTCCAATTAAAACAGTAAGTTCTCCTGGAGTTACTTCAAGATTTATATTACGAAGTACCTCAAGATTTCCATGTCTTTTTGATAAATTCTTTATAGAAATATAAGCACCCGTAGCGCTAATCATCATAAAAACTCCTAATTTATTTCCAGAAGGAGAAAGTCGAGAGAGTATAAATCTCTAGTACCGAGGAATTGCAGGTAACATAAATTAAAAGGATTTGGAAACAAAAGATTTTAAAATTTTTAAAGGCCAAAAGAGTTGTTTCGTTGTCTAATGGGTAAAGTCGTTCTGATATGAGCTCATATCATATTTTTTCAAAATTGCAGAATATTTCTTTGTCTTCATAAATTTTTGAATTGCTATCCTTAATTCTTCTTCGTCTTTGGTGTGCAAATTCAGTGTGCTTGCAAGCCAAATTTGGCTTTCATAAATTTGGAAAAAATGATTTAATTCATTTTGAATATGATATTTATTTATAAAGTACATAGCCTTTACTTTGGGAGCAATCCAGGCGTCTATTTCATGAGATTTTAGCCTATTTATGCAAATATCATCGCTTGGGCAAAAATACATCTTATTCTCTAATCCAAAAGATCTTAATATACTTTCTCCAGATCCGCCAGCATGGGTTCCAATGATATTAAGATTTTTTAAATTATTAATACTTGTTATTTCTTTAGAAGTTCTCATATTAAAAACACATGTTTGCTCTTCTATTAATGGGTATATCCAATGATATTTATTTTCTCTCTCTGGGGTTCTAAATAAATAATAAAGGATAAAATGTGAATTTATTTCTTTTTTTGTTCTATGAATTAAATTATCTTTTAAAGAAAATTTAAATTTTATATTTGCAGCGTTTAATGCTGTATTCATAATATCATAAAAAATTCCTTTTTGTTTTGAGGAAGCTTCTAGTATTGAATAGGGAGGATTATTATCCAAAGCAATTTGATAAGTATTTTTATTAGCAAAAATTTTAAGAACAAAAATAAATTGAAAGAAGAAAAATATAAAAAATTTTATAAATTTATAAATGAAGTTATTTTTTGAATAAATCGTGATCATTAAAAATTTATCCTTTATTACAATATTAATAATCAATATGATATATTTAAAATAAAAAAATTGTTTTTTAACGAAAAAGTCAAAATTTTGTCTTTCATATTAATTTTTATTAAACTTAACAAATATTTCGATTTATTAAAATCATTAAAAATATCTTGAATCCAAATTTTTATAATAGTAAAGAGATGAAGTCATATTTGGAAAGGTATCAAAAATGAAACGAATGTTTAGAATTGTACAGGTCTTTTTTTTCAATTATTTTTTTATATTAAATGGATATGCCGTTGTAAAACAACACGATTATCATGATGAATTAAAAACAGTAACATTATTGCTTGATTGGAAACCAAACACAAATCATCTTGGATTCTATGTTGCTAAATCAAAAGGTTATTATAATGATGAAGGCATTCAAATTAAAATTTTAAATCCTTCACAAACAACAGGAACAGCTCTTGTTGGTACCGGAAATGCAGATTTTGGAATAAGTTATGCAAACAATCTTCTTTATGCCAGAAATGCAAATGTTCCTATTGTATCTATAGCGGGTATAATTCAAAATGATACTTCTTGTTTTGTGTGGAGAAAATCCTCACTTATTAAAAATGTAAAAGATCTAGAAGGAAAGAGATATGGTGGATGGGGAAGTCCCGAAGAAAATGCAACATTAAAGTTTATCATGCAGAAAAATGGAGCTGATTTTTCTAAAATTAAAATCATGACGACAGGCACTCAAGATTTTTTACCAGCAACTCTAAAAAATGTAGATTTTACATGGGAATATAAAGGTTGGAATATTCTTGCTGCAGAATTAAATCAAGTTTCTGTGGATACTTATTGTCCTTCTGAACATTTTTCCGAATTAAATAAACCATCTCCTTTAATCATAACAAGCGAAAAAATGATAAAAAATAATCCTGAGTTAATTAAAAAATTTATGAAAGCAACTAATAAGGGTTATGAATTTGCAATCCATCATCCTGAAGAAGCTGCAAAATTATTTATGAAACAAGTCCCAGAATTAGACGCTAAATTAGTATTTGCTTCTGCAAAATTTTTAGCGCCATTATATAAAGCAGAATCTAAAAAATGGGGTTATTTAAATGAGAAAAAATTTGAAAATTATTCAAATTGGATGAAAAAAGTGGAGTTGATTGATAAGGTTCCAAATACAAAAAATTATATTAATAATTCTTTTATTCCCTAATATCATTTTTAGGATTGAACTAAATTTATATCTAGAATCCAATGGCCATTTTTAAGATTAATATCACCATCTTTTAAATTCAATTGGTCTGAAAAATAGGGTGCTTGATAAATAATTGTTTGAAATTCACCATTTTCTCCAAACAGATCCACTTTTTTTGTTCTGAATTCTTCTATGATTTCTTTATCTAAATCGCGGGATAAAAAGTCTCGTGTTAAATACTTTTCATTTACCGAAATAATTTTAGCTTTAAAGCCCAATTCAAGAAATTCAGATAAAATTCCTTCCTTATCGCGACGCCATAAAGGTGCTAAAGTCCCTATATTTTGTGAAGTACAGATGTTTTCCATAAGTTCTTTTTGTTCTTCATTTGTAATAAAAGGAAATACGCCACAATATATTTTATATTTTTTTAGACTATTTATTGTTTGTTTATAATTTTCACTAAAATCATCCATTGAAGTATTAAATATAAGCAGTGGAATTTTTAAAAGGTCAGCTTGTGCACGCAATAGGGAAGGGGATAAATGATTTGTCTTTTGTGTCATTCCTGTATCAATTAAAGGTGCAATTAAGCATTTAACTTGATTTGTCTTTAGTGCATGGTAAAGGCTTAAGCAGCTATCGTGTCCGCCACTCCAAGCACAAAAAAGGTTATTTTGTTCCAAGACGAGTTTTCCTTTATTTTAATAAGAAAAGATAGGCCATGAGGCCAGAAGAGCAGACAAACTATATTCATAAATTTATTTTTTTACAATAAACCTGGAGGAATACTAGCTATTAAAATGAATGTGACAATTTTGTGTCAAAAATATTTCAAAATTTACCAAATGCCACTTAATAGCCAAATTCTTTTAACAACATAGGAATATAAATTCCTATAAAAATAGAATAACCCTCCCTAAGTTTAAGAATTGAGGGCAAAAATATTGACTCTTTTCTTTCTTGAGTTATATTAGAGGGTTAGATCTATGAAGTTTCGAATAAAGTCTTTTACTCAACTTTGGGCAATTTCGATTGCTTTTGCTAGCGCCTCATTTGCTAGCGCTAACGAATTAATCACAGGAGCGGGTTCAAGTTTTATTGCACCAGTACTTTATAAATGGTCAGCTTCCTATAATACTGAAAATGGAACAAAAATTAATTACCAGTCTACAGGATCAGGTGCTGGTATCAAACAGATTGAAGGTAAAATTGTCGATTTCGGCGCTTCTGATATGCCTTTAAAATTATCCGATCTCGATTCAAAAGGATTATTTCAATTTCCCGCGATCATTGGTGGAATTGTCATAATTACAAATATCCAAGGCATTAGCCAAGGACAGCTCATTTTAAATGCAAAAACAATAGCTGAAATTTATAGCGGACAAATTAAAAATTGGAATGATAAACGTATTGCAGATCTAAATCCGCATGTTACCTTACCAAATAAAAATATAATTGTTGTTTATCGTTCCGATGCTTCAGGAACTACTTATAATTTTACGTATTTTCTTGATAGAGCAACTACCGGTATTTGGAAAGCAGGGACAGGTACTGCTGTTTCTTGGCCATCCGGAATTACAGGCGTTGGCGGAAAAGGGAACGAAGGTATTACAACCATGGTGAAACGTGCACCAGGTTCTATTGGATATGTAGAATATGCTTATGCAATGCAAAATAAATTGGCATGGGCTCGCCTTCAAAATGCAGACGGCAATACCGTTCCTCAAATCGATGCAAAAGATTTCAAAGATGAAAAGAAGGTGAGTGAAGCTTTTCAACAATCTTTCCAAGCTGCCGCTTTACATGCAGATTGGGAAAAGTCTCCTGGAATGTTCGTTCTTTTAGCAAATCAAAAAGGGGCTTTATCATGGCCCATCACAGCATCAACTTTTATTTTAATTCATAAAAATCAAATGAATCCTAAAATAGGATCTGAAGTTTTAAAGTTTTTCCATTATGCTTTTACTAAAGGTTCTGGTTCGGCTAAATCTTTAGATTACATTCCTATTCCTGAAAATACTTATAAATTAATACAAAAAAAATGGGCGTCTGATATTAAATCAGACAAAGACAAATCACCATTGTGGAAATAATGAAAATAGAGTTTTGAATTCACTTATTTAATTGATCTTGAGCTTTTTATTTGGAGAATGGTTTTGGGAGATTTTTTATTTTCAAACTTAACTCGGATTTTTGCATGGTTCGCATTTTTGCTACTCATGTGTGTTTTATTTTCTTTGTGTGTTGCAAGTGCACCCGCAATTCATGCTTTCGGGTTTCATTTTTTAATTAGCGATGTCTGGGATCCTGTTCAGGGTCATTTTGGAGCATTGAGTGCGATTTGTGGTACTTTAATGACTTCTCTTATTGCCATGATGATTGGTGTTCCTTTAAGCCTTGGCATTGCTGTTTTTATATCTGAAATTTCTCAAGGAAAAATTTCCAAAATAGTTCGAACATTAATCGATCTTATGGCGGGCATTCCAAGTATTATTTATGGGATGTGGGGATTATTAGTTCTTGCTCCTTTTTTATCCAACCATATCCAGCCCGTTGTGTCTGAAGCTGTAGAAGATATTCCTTTTTTAAATACCTTATTTGGGGGGCCTCCATTAGGCATTGGTATTTTTACAGCAGGATTGATATTAGCAATTATGATCATTCCTTATATCTCTTCAACACTAATTGATATGTTTCGTTCTGTTCCCGCTGTTTTAAAAGAAGCCGCTTATGGAATTGGGGCGACTCGTTTTGAAGTTGTTCGTAAAGTAATTGTTCCTTATGTTCGTAAAGGAATGATTGGAAGTCTTATGTTAGGTCTTGGAAGAGCTTTAGGCGAAACCATGGCTGTTACCTTTGTTATTGGTAATTCAAAAGAATTAACTTCGTCTTTATTTATGCCTGGAACTACAATTTCAGCATCTATTGCGAATGAATTTAATGAAGCTACAGGACAATTATATCCCGCTTCTTTGCTTGAGCTTGGAATGATTCTTTTTGTACTTTCTTTTTTAATATTAGCATTTGCTCGTTTGCTCATGTTACGTATCAATAGAAAGAAAGCGGGAGCTCATTCATGAAAAGAAATCAAGTTACTCGTAAACTAAATAATAAAATATTTACTACTCTTTGTATTGGTTCTGTTTTATTTGGAATTACGATATTAAGTTCTATTTTTTATGCATTAATTATTCATGGTTTTCCTGCATTAAGTTTAAATTTCTTTTTTATGGATACCCCTGCTCCCGATTCCATTGGAGGAGGATTAAGAAATGCAATTGTTGGAAGTTTTATTATAACTGTTGCTGCTGTTTTAGTTGCAACTCCAGTAGGTATTTTTGCAGCTACTTTTTTATCAGAATATGCTCGAGGCAAAAAAATTGCTTCCGTGATTCGATTTGTCAATGATGTTTGGCTAAGTGCGCCATCTATTATTGTAGGTTTATTTGTATATACCGTTGTTGTTCATCCCATGGGCAATTACTCTGCTTTTGCAGGGGCTATTTCTCTTGCCATGATCGCTTGCCCAATCATTACGCGCAGTGCCGAAGACATGCTTAATTTGGTACCTAATGAGCTAAGAGAAGCAGCTATTGCTCTTGGTTTACCAAAGTGGCGTGTGATTGTTCACATTGCCTGGCGCGCTTCAAAACAAGGGATTCTTACTGGAATTTTATTAGCCATAGCTCGAATTTCGGGTGAGACCGCTCCGTTACTTTTTACTTCTTTAAACAATCAGTTTTGGAGTACGAGTCTTTCACAACCGATTGCGAACCTACCAGTTACTATTTATCAATTTGCCATGAGCCCATATCATAATTGGCAAGATCTTGCTTGGGGTGGGGCGCTCCTTATTACAGTCGTAGTTTTATTTTTAAATATTTTAACTCGCTATTTTGCTAAGTCTGGGGGAAAACGCTCATGAACTTTTTTCTAAATTCTTCTAAAAATCCTGCATTTTCAGGTCAATCTTCATCAGGAACTCCCGAAACAGAAGGGGGGTTAGATAATTTGGTTGTATTAAGAGATAGTTCACAAATTTCTATTCAAGATCTTAACTTTTATTATGGTAACAAACATCGCTTAAAAAATATTAATATCTCTTTTCGTAAAAATAAAATTACGGCGCTTATCGGTCCATCTGGATCTGGAAAATCAACATTATTAAGAACAATAAATCGAATTTATAGTTTATATCCAGAGCAAAAAGCTTATGGAAGTATTCTTGTGCATGGAAAAAATATTCTTGAATCCAATGTAGATTTAAATGAATTGCGCACTAAAATTGGAATGGTTTTTCAAAAGCCGACTCCATTTCCTATGTCTATTTATGAAAATATTGCATTTGCTGTTAAAATGCATGAAAAACTAAGTAAAAAAGATCTTCAACATAGAGTGGAATGGGCTTTAAGAGCAGCTGCTTTATGGGACGAAGTTAAGGATCATTTAAATGCTTCAGGATTAGGACTTTCCGGTGGGCAGCAACAACGTCTTTGTATTGCAAGAACAATTGCTGTAAAGCCTGATATTTTATTATTAGATGAACCTTGCTCTGCTCTCGATCCTATTTCTACTCAAAAAATTGAACATCTTTTGATGGAACTCAAAAAAGATTTTACAATTGTTATGGTAACACACAATATGCAACAAGCAATGCGTGCAAGTGATGATACTGTATTTATGACTAATGGAGAAATTGTAGAAGCATCAGATACAAAAACATTTTTCTCTAATCCTAAAGATAAACAGTCGCTTGATTATGTTCATGGTAAATTTGGTTAAAATAATTTAATAAAAAGAAATATTTTCTCCTAATAATTCGATTTCTTTTTTTAGCCATTCTCTATAAGCACCAATGTTAATATTTATACTCTTTTTATATTCACATATTTGAGGTGCTTTTCCAATATTTGCATGAATAATTCCAACTGTTAAAAATTCATTTCCTCTTTTTACAAAAAGAGGTCCTCCCGAATCTCCTTGGCAAATTCCATAATTATTATCTTCAACAAAAAGAAATGCTTTTCTAGGATCATCTAAATAGGAAGGTGTTATGTAAGGTAACATTGTCGTTTTATAGAATTCGCCTAAAGAAATATAGGAGTCGTTTTGGAGTTTTATGTTACTTAAGCTAAATTGAAAAAAATTAAAATCATAAAGCTTAGAAAAACCCCATTTTTTAATCCTTTTGATTGGTAAATCTGATTCTTTATTTTTTCCATATCCTACTAAAATAATATTTTCATTTTGTGATATTTCTGTTGTTATTTTAGAAATTCTTGCTCCTAAATCACTTGCTTTTTTTGTCGATTTTAATATTGCGATATCCGCAAAATTGCATTGATGGAATCCACTTAAAATATTGTTTTTATTTGCGCAGTTTTTTTTGAAAAAAGGATTTATTGTTATCGAAGAAATATATGAAGTATTTAGATTATTTTTATTCAATGGGTAAATATCATGCGATAAATCTGAGTATACTGTTATATTTTTAATTTCATTGTCTAATATTTTTTTATTTTCTGATAACTTATTTATGTCAAAACAATGCGCTGCAGTTAAAATAATATTTTCTGTTATAAATGTTCCAGAACATAATCCTGATCCAGAAACGATTGAAATAACACTTTTTGATTCTGGAAAAATATTTAAAACATTTTCTTTAAACTCACAGCCATTTACAATTTTGTTGTTACTAGAATAGGATAAAGAGTCTGCATTGTCGCAATATTTATTTGAAATGATAGAATCTTTTTCTTTTTTATTGCAAGAGTATATTGTATTTGAAATTATAATAAAAAATAATAATAAATTACCGAAATATTTCATGGTTTCCTCAAATAAATTATTTTTATTAACGATAATATTTTTTAATTTTAGTTAAAATATTCGTTGTTTTTCTTAGTACTATATTTTTAATAAATTGAAAGGAAGATTGGATTATAATTTAAAATATTTATTTTAAGGTTTTATATCTTTAATGATTCGGGATAAACTTTCAAATACGACTGTTTTTTGAAGTTTTGTTGGAACAAATTGAATAAATTCATTGATTTCTTCTATAATTTCATTTTGAACTAAATCGGCAATCATGACTTCACCATCTTGTCTTCCTAAATCTGTTTGAAGAAGAATCGCAATTTCACTCTTTTTAAATTTATTTTGATTATTATTTTTACGACTAATTCTTGCTAAAGAAGACATCCAAGGATGATATTTTTTAGGAGTAAATAAATTAGTTCCTTTTTTTACAACATTAATTGAAAACAAAGAATAATCTTCAAGAACTTGAGGGCTGGGGTTTGATAAAATTTTTCCGTATTTTTTATCTTCTATTTCTTTTATCAATCCACAATCAATAAAAGCTTTATAAATATTTTCTAGATAACTAAATTTTTTCATTAAAATATTTTCAGCTAAAGTTAAAAAATCATTCATTTGTAATATAGGTACGTTAAGATCATTCATAATGCAGGCCTTGCGTGCAAAAGAAGCAAGTAAACTTGCTAATTGAGCAGAATGATGATGTGAAGTTCCTATATTTCGAAGTAAATTTTTTTCATTTAATTTTGTAGCGATCAGCAAATCATTTACATGTTTTAATCTATTAATGGCGTCTTTCATAACTGCTTGGCTCCAGCCAGGCAGGGTTTTAAAAGCTTCAGCGAGACCCTCATTTTGATAAAAAATAGCTACAGTTTGGGTAACAGCACGAGCGGTTGCTGTTCTTGGTTCTCTTGAAAAAAGCGTGATCGTACCTAATACATCACCTGCTTTTAAGGTACCTAAAATAACTTCTGTATTTTCTCTTATACGAAAAATCTCAATTTCACCTTCTTGTACATGATAAATGCCATTTGTTTGATCACCTTCATTAAAAATGATTTGTTTTGGTGCAAATGTGAGGGTTTCAGGTTTCACGAAGCACCTGTCCACGAAGGTGGTAAAGCTGCTTTTAAGGCTTCTACTATTTCTTTACGGTTTAATTTTCCTACATATGCATCTGCCCCAGCTTGTTTTGCTCTTTCTTTGTTTACATCTCCAGTAAGACTGGAATGGAGGATAATAGGCATTTTCTTGAGTTTTTCACTTCCTCTAATTCGTTTTACAAAAGAGTATCCATCTAACTTTGGCATTTCTACGTCACTAACGATTAGTTGAACTTTGCTTAAATCAGAACCTGGCTCAGAATTGCTGAGATCCTGCCATGCGGCTTCCGCGTTGGTGTATTCAATAATATCAAGCTGCATTCCTCTTAATAATTCACAGATTGCTCTTCTTGCTGTAGGAGAGTCATCAACTACTAGAATTAAAGGCCTTTTCGAATTATTTTGTGAGTTGTTATTATTTCCTGGAGCGGTAGAAGCCATTCCCGTATTTTGATTCGAATTCACGGGATTATCGATAGCAAAGGATGAAGTCCCTTGTCCTCCACTTCTGCTTTCAATATCTAGTAAAATGCGTTCAAAATCTAAAATGAAAATAAAGTCTTGATTTTCAATTAACATCATTCCTGTAATGGTATTAAAAGCATCGCTTGAAGGGGGAAGAACTTTATCCCAGCTCACTCTTCTAATTCTTCTTGTTCCTGCAACGACAAATCCCGCTTTTCTGCTTGAAAATTCTGTTACGATAACTTGGCTTGTGGGTGTTACAACCTCATCATCATATCCTAAGGCTTTTGCTAAATGGATTGCAGGAATGGGAGCGCCTCTTAAATTAAATACACCTAATACTTCTGGGGCATTTGTTAAGCAGGGAACAATTGTGGGAAGTCGAATGACTTCTCTTACTTTCGCAACGTTAACTCCATACAATATTGGTGTTTTTCTATCAGAAGATGTTACTGCACTTGTTTTGGTTGCAGTAAATTCAATTAGCTCAAAGATATTACTACCCACTTGAAACATGGGTCTACCAATGCTAACCACACAATCTCCTAATAAAGGATAAGTCTTTTTCTTATATCGGTATTATGGTTTATTTCTAGAGATAAGGATTTAGGCTACTGACTTTTTTTCATCAGGTTTTATTTTATCTATGTCATTAATGCCACGGGAAATACTTTCAAAAATGACTCTTTTTTGCAGCATAGGTGCGTTTAATAATATTCTCATGCTTGCTTGATCGGCACCTTTTTCGGATAAAAGTTTTAGGGATAATAATTGTACTAAAATATCATCTCCATCTTCTCTTCCCAGTTCTCTATTGATTAAATTTGCAAAATCGACTTTCATAAAAGATCCACTTTTTTCTTTGAATCTTTTATGAATACGAATTAAGCCACTAACCCATTTGTGACATTTAATGGGGATAAATCCAGTGAGTCCTTTTTTTGCAATATTAGCTGAAAATACCGCAAAATCTTCTATTAATTGAACATTTGGAGAAAGTATAATGTTACCATATTTTTTATCAAATATCGTTTTTATAAGGCCACCTGAAGAATATAAATTAAATATTTTTTCTAAATAATCAAATTTTTTATTTAATATCAATTCTCCATTTACTAAAAAAGATTTTAATGGATAAATTTTGTTTTCATCGTGTTCGATTGTTCCTTGTCTTATAAAAGCAGCAAGCAAATAGGCTAGTTGGGATCCATGCTGATGAGGTGATCCTGTGCTTTTAATCAGTTTTTTTTCATTGACTCTAACTTCAATGAGTTGTTGGCTAAAAAACTTAATTCGTTCTGTTGCCGATTTAATAAAAATATTAATAATAGGATTCACTTCGTTGAAATAGGGATTAATCGCTTCTAATGGATAAAATAAGGCAACGGTTTGAACTACCGTTCTTGCCGTAACAACATGCCTTTCTTTTGAAAGAAGTGTGGATAGGCCAATTATTTGACCTCGTGCAATTTCTCCTAGAGGTATCTCATGCCCTTCTATCGTTTTAAAAAGTTCTACTTTTCCTTCTTGAATAACGTAAATTCCTTTTGTTTCATCTCCTTCTTGCACAACTATAGTTTTTGGTGGAAGCACGATGCTTGCGTTTTTCACTAATGATTTCCATTTTCAATGAAAAGAATTATCAGCCTAGGATTCTTTTCGGAATTTAAGATAAAATCTATATTAAAGTGAAATTGACGAAATTCTTTTTTGCTTTATGAATCTTAAACATTTTGGAATATATCAAATGTTTATTTATTCTTAACTATTTTTTGATTCCTCAAGGAGAGAGGCATGATACTAATTGAGATTGTATTTAAAATTGCTTATTATTTATTATATTTTTATATGTTGTGTTTAATTATTACGGGCATTTTAAGTTTAGTAGGGGCTAATCCATCTAATCCTTTGGTTGGATTTTTGAATGCTCTTACTTCACCACCTTGCCGTTACATTACTAGAAAATTTCCAAAACTCATTGTTAGAAGTCAACACGGATTTTATGATTTGTCACCCATTGTTTTAATTTTAATTGTTGGTTGTCTTATGATTATTGTTCAAACGGTGGCAAATCATCTTGGTTTTTATGTTTAGGGAATTAATATTCCGCTTTAGGTATTTTATTTTGTAATTTTGTGTTTTTAAAGTTTTCGGAAATAGAGTCTCTAATGATATTGCTCGTACTACCTGCAAATTTTTGAGCAAATAATTCTGAAAATGATTGTATATCATCATAATAAAAAACATCTGGAGTGATTTTTAATTTTGCTAAAGTAACTATTTCTGATATGGCAGTTTGTTTTGAGCCTATGATATCTATTAATTTTAAATTTAATGCTTGTGGCCCTAAAATAACGCGTCCATCGGACATAAATTTCATAGTGGCATCACTGGTTTTTCTGCCTTGTTTTACATCATCAACAAATTGAGTTCTTGTTTCTTCAATTAATTCTTGAAGGTACTGTTTGTCTTTCTCATTCATAGGTCGTGTTGGTGAACCTGTGTCCTTAAGAGCACCTGTTTTAATTACAAAGGGATTTATTTTTAAAAACTGAATGAGTTTGTCTGCTTCAAATCCATTCATGATAACACCAATACTTCCAATAATACTGCCACGATTTGCAATAATTTTACTGGAAGAAGCGCTTGAGTAATAAGCTCCACTTGCAGCAACTTCTCTTACATAGGTAACAACAGGTTTTATCTTAGTGATTTCTTTAATGGTGTCATAAATTTCTTGGCTTGGGACAACGGATCCGCCAGGACTATTTACATCAAATAAAATACCAACAACATGTTTATCGTCTCGAGCTGTTTCTAATTTTTCAATGATTAATGCTGAATTTTCAGGGGTAATTTCACCGTAAAGTCGAATTCCAGCAATATAAGGTGCAGATGTATTTGGTGTTGTAAAAGTAAGGCCTGTTTTTGCTGAGCTTGAAGAGCCCATTGAGGAAGAAAAAGATTTTATTCCACTTGAAAAACTATAAATAGAAATGGAAATAATACCTACAAATATGACAAATAAAACGACGGAAATAACTCCAATAGTAGCGAAAACGGATTTTATTGCAGTTACAAAAGTATGAGAACGTTTTGGCGAAACTGCATTTTGATCTTCTTGATGAGAACTCATAAATACCTTTCAATATGAATAGAATTTATATACAAAAATAAATAAACTCTTGAGCTTTGCTACAGTATCACAAAATTCAAGAGTCTAAAATTTTCGGGTATCAAAAATAATATAAAGATTAGATATTATCTTTAGTTGCTTTTGCGCGAGCAAATGCTTCTGCAAAGCTATTTTGTGGAGATGCTTCATTGTTTAAAGCCGCTTGAATGGCTTTATTATGAGTTTCATCTAGACCGCGAGTTGCTGCTTTTTGTGAAAGTTCAAAACGACGTTCTGCATAATCTACACTTAGGATAATATAATCAATATCGGTATCAATAGCTACATTTGGGTTTTCAAGTTCTGTTGTGTGAACAAGACCTTCAACACCTGGAGCGATTTCTACAAAGGCACCAAATTCAGCCATGCGTGTAATTTTACCTTTGCCTTTTGTTCCTGGCATTAGTTTTTTCGCAGCGACTTCATATGGATCTTCACCTAATTGTTTAATGCCAAGTGAAAAGCGCATGTTTTCAACATCAATTTGAAGAACTTTTGCTTCTACTTCGTCACCTTTTTTGTAAAGATCTTGTGGGTGTTTGATGCGTTCTGTGTAGCTGATATCAGATACATGGATTAAACCGTCAACACCTTCTTCGATACCAACAAAAATACCAAAGTCTGTGATATTGCGAATTTTACCGCGAATAACGTCATTTACTTGGTATTTTTGAGTTACGATTTCCCATGGATTTGGTTCTGTTTGTTTCATTCCAAGAGAAATGCGGTGGTTTTCAAGATCAACAGCAAGAACAACAACTTCAACTTCGTCACCGATGTTTACAATTTTGCTTGGGTGTTTAATGCGGCGGTTCCATGTCATTTCAGTAACGTGGATTAAACCTTCTACACCTGGCTCTAATTCAACAAAAGCACCGTAGTCTGTTAAACTAACTACTTTACCACGTAGGCGTTGAGCGGAAGCATATTTTTCAGCAACAGAAACCCAAGGGTCATTTTGAAGTTGTTTTAGGCCGAGAGAAACGCGGTTGCTGGAAGGATCAAAGCTAAGAACTTTAACATTGATTTCGTCACCAACATTTAACACTTCAGATGGGCTATTGAGGCGTCCCCAAGACATATCTGTGATATGTAGAAGGCCATCAATGCCGCCTAGATCAATAAATGCACCATAATCTGTGATATTTTTAACGATACCGATCATGGAAGAACCAACTTGGAGTCCTTTTAGAGTTTCGCTGCGCATACGCTCACGGTCTTGCTCTAAAAGCACGCGACGTGAAAGAACAATGTTTCCACGTTTTTTGTTGAATTTAATAATTTTGAATTGAAGAACTTGGCCAAGAAGTTTTTCAAGGTTGCGCACAGGGCGAAGATCTACTTGGGAGCCAGGTAAGAACGCCTTCACGCCGATATCAACAGAAAGACCACCTTTTACGCGGCCAACGATTTTACCTTCAACGAGTTCGTCTTTTTCGAATGCGTCAGAAATACGATCCCAAGCTTTGAGCATGTCTGCTTTGTCTTTGGAAAGTACAAGTTCGCCTTCGTCATCTTCAAAAACGTCAACAAAAACGTCAATAACATCACCAACTTTAAGTGAAAAAATGCCGTTTTCAGATGTGAATTCGCTTTTTGGAATTTCGCCAGCAGATTTGTGGCCGATATCAATTACAACGCTGTCATCTTTAATTTCGATAACGCGACCCTTAACAACTTGACCTTCTTTGATCACGCTTTGGGATTCTTCTTGCGCTTTAAATAAAGCTGCAAATCCGTCTGGAATTTCTTCTTGAGATAAGAAGTCGACGTCTTCGTCTAACCATTCAAGGGAGTTGTAATTTACTTTTTTCTTGGAAATATCGGAGTGGAGACTTGCCATATGAGCGGAATACCTTTCTAAATAGCCGTAAAACATTTTGTATAAGAAAGAGTTGTTTTGCGGGAAAAAGCTAATAATATAGCTACGTTAAATACAGATACGCAAAATATTGCGTAAGTCGGGACGAACGTAGCACATTTGAATTATCTTGTATAGTTATTATTATTTCTTCTTTTTTGCGTGTTTGAAAGCAGAAGCAAAGATACTTGTGTCGTCACGATTTGTAGGAATAAGAACCTTAGCTTCGTTAGACTTGTACTCTTCCCACTGTTTCATTAAAGCTTTGTCTTCATCGCTCATATTTGAAAATTCATCGCGTTTTTTACCTTTGAATTTATTGATGAGTTCTTCAGGCATAGGGCCTTTAATGGATAAACTTAAACGGTGAGCGCCGAGATCAGCTGCTAACACATGAACTTTAACAGATTGTCCTTCTGCTAAAATATCTTTTGGATGGTTTATTCTTTTTTCCCATGTAATTTGGTGAATAGGTACAAGCCCATCAACACCATCTGCTACATTTACAAAAGCACCTGAGTCGATCATGCGAACGACTGTTCCTTGAAGAACAGCACCCGGATGCAAACGAGTTGCATTGGAAATCCAAGGATCTTCACCAGCTTCTTTCATTGTAAATGCTATTTTTAATTTTGGAGTACGTTCGATTTTTATAATTTTAACATTAACTTGTTCACCTAAGCGAACTACTTCATCGGCTTTTTTAAGTCTTTTCCATGCCATTTCGCTTAATGGAATAAGGCCTTCAATTCCGTCAATTGATGCAAAGGCGCCAAAGTCTACTAGGCGTGTAATGGTTGCTAAGTGGCTTTGTCCTACTTCTAGTTTTTCGAGAATAGAGGAAATTTTGCTGTCTAATTCTTGGCGTAAAATCGCTTTACGAGATAAAACAACGTTTCTTCCTTTTAATTCTGTGATTGTAAACTTAAAAGTATTTCCAACATAAACTTCTGGATTGTCAAAATGCGTAAGATCCATTTGTCCTAAAGGAACAAAACATCTTTTGGCTCCAACGGTAGCTTCAAATCCACCTTTAATGACTTTTTCTACTTTTGCTTCAATAGGAATTTTAGCTTCAAAAGCGTTTCTTAATAAAGAGTCATCCACTTCATTACGACGCAGGGTTCGTGTTAAGAGGATTTCAGAGCCATTATCTGTTCTAACAAATGCAGAAACTGTTTCTCCGAGCTTAGGCACAGATTGAGAAGCGCTTGTAAATTCTTCAATAGATAAAGTTGCAGAACTTTTTCCGCCAAGGTCAATAAAAACAAACTCTGAGCTAATGGAAACAACACTACCTTCAACAGATTCTCCCATACGGTATCTACGTGAAGTTGGTGTGTGTTTATCATCTTGTAAAAGCTGTTCAAATTCGTTGGATTCTTCTGCTTCTGGAGCGAAAGGGTCACGGGCGTTTTCTTCTTTATCAATGTACCTAAATTTTGCCATTGCTGATTTGTCCTTATTGTTTGCTTTAACATATGCGCCAAGCATTACGTAAGCTTTTGTGCCATAATGTGAATATAAGATCAATTGTTAAGGAAGGAGTCAGATGTTGTCTCAATTTTTTATTTTTGCAATCATTCTATTATTTCCTTTTATCGCTTATTCAGCTACCTATAAGCCTATTTTAAATATTCTTGCTCCCATTGGGGTAATGTCACCAAAAATCATTTCGCAATTTGAAGAAGATAACCTATGCAATGTTAGAATTGAATTTGTAGGAAGTCGTTATGAATATGAATCGAGGTTACGAGCTGGATTAAGAAACTATGATCTTGTGATATCAGATGAACGAATATTACAAAGATTGTTTTTACAACGACAATTAAGATCTCTAAATGAAGATGCTACATTTTCTGCGAATGTAACAGGAAAATATCCTTTGCAAGTGAAGTCAAGATTAAATTCGGATGGACGTTCTTATTTTACTTTTTTGGCAGATCCTATGGGTATTGCTTATAATAAAAAGAATTTTATTTCAAAACAAACACAAGCATCATGGGACTGGATTATTTCTCCAGACGAAATTCCTTATTGGAGACAAAGAATTTATGTTTCTAACTTTCCGAAACATCAATTGCTTTTAGCCTTACTTGCAACGGGTAAAGAAATTACAACAGCTTCGTGGTTTATTCCCGAACCCACATTAAAATGGTTACAAAACTTAAAACTTCAAAGTGCAAATATTGATTATCCTTTAGAGCTTGCATTTTTAGGTAACAAAATTGAAGCCGCCGTTATTTTTCGTTCCGATTATTTAAGGTTAAAAAAAGTAGTTCTTGATCTGAAGTTTGTCGTGCCTACTAAAGTAACATATTATGATAGAATCGGAATTGCTATTGTTTCGGATACGGTTCAAGAGGCTTTGGCACAAAATTTTATAAAATTTTTAAATAACAAAAAAGACTCCTTAATTGTAAATGAAAATTATTTAAGTTATAACGTTTTAAATTATGAAGGTTCAGCAACGAAAAACTGGGTTCCTTATGATGATGATATTCCTATTCCAAGAAGGATAGAAAATATTTTAAATGATTTTTATAAAAAATAATCTTTAAAGAGGTTTATAATGGATTTAATAAGAATATCTATTCTTATTTTGTTTTTAATTTTTTGTTATTTTTATTTAGTTAGATGTTTTCTTTTGGTTATTCAGCCGCAAAAAAAAAGAATCGTATATTTTCTTGTACTTATTTTTATGTTTCTTTTAAATACCGGATTTTGGGGGTCTAGATATTTTCGTTGGCAAGGTCATTTGCCTAACTATTTCTATTATTTAGAATGGGTAAGTTACACTTGTTTAGGACTTATGCTTTTTTTGTTAATCTGTTTTTTTATAGCCGATTTATTTTTTATTTTAAATAAAGTGATTCATTTTTTTAAAAGAAAAAGCTTTCTTGAACAAGAAATTAAAAAAAACAAAATTGATTCTCAACGTCGAAGTTTTTTACATATGATTTCTGTAGGCTGCGCTTCCATTTTAACGGGAATCGCTTTTTATAATGCAAGAAAAACCCCAGAGGTAAAAAAGGTTTTTGTTCCCATTTTAAATTTACATCCTGATTTAAAAGATTTTCATATTGTTCAATTAACTGATTTTCATATAGGTCAAACCATTGGTCTGAGTTACGTTCATTCTGTGATTGAAAGGGTCAATTCTTTAAATCCAGATATTATTGTAATAACTGGTGATCTCGTAGATGGTTTTGTTCATCAAATTAAAGATTGGGTAACACCATTATCTACGTTAAAAGCAAAATATGGCATTTATTATGTTACTGGAAATCATGAATATTACTGGGATGCAGCGGGCTGGATTCAATTTATGCAATCCATTGGTTGTGTTTATTTAGGAAATTCAAATAAAACAATATCAATTGGAAATGCAAATGTTGTTATTGCTGGATTAACAGATTTATCTGCTGTAAAATTCAATGAAAATGAAAAAACAGATTATATAAAGTCAACGGAAAATGCTTCGGTAAAATCCGATTTAAAAATATTATTAGCACATCAACCCAATAGCGCTTTTGAAGCTGCAAAACTGAATTTTTATGATTTACAAATTTCAGGTCATACTCATGGTGGTCAAATGTGGCCTATGACTTGGATGATTCGTTTTATTCAATATTTTCGTCCTGGTTTAACTTTACATGAAAAAATGTGGGTCTATGTAAGTCGTGGAACAGGTTATTGGGGACCGCCTTCTCGATTAGGTTCCGATTCCGAAATAACTCATATTTTATTTAAGCAGGCTTAGCACCATAGTCTTCAATTTCTCTTTCAGTAATATTTTTTGGTACTTTAGGTATACCTGGAATATCGAGGTGCTTATCTGTTCCCATTTCGTAAATTTTAATGGGATCAATATGCTTATAACGGTAACTTCTAATTTCACAATAAGCGAGACCATGGAGAAGAGGTAAAATATCATAAAATGGGGTTTCAGGAACAAATGGGGATGCTTCTTCTTTCATACCAAGTGACATGATTAAGTTTCTAGAACTAATAATTCTTGGCATTTCAGCAAGTTTTTTTGTTACGTTAAGTAAATCTATTGATTTTTTTCTTCCTGCATTTTGAATTTGTAACTTTTGGTTTGTAACTGATGATAATAAATTATTACGTCTACCAAGCTCTTCTCTCCAATCAATCATTTTTTGTGCTTGGCAGTATATACTTCCTTTTAAAAACTCATCAACACATTTTTCTATGATGTGCCTAACTAATTTAGAATGTAAAATAAATGTTTTAGTAAAATAATTTTTTCCTTCATAATTTATCAAACGCCCATCAAATATTTGTTTTAAATCAAATCCTGCAAATGAATATTCCGGTAACGGGTAGACGGTATCCACTCTTTCCGAAATCAAATCTTTTACAATTAAACAATCCTCTTTGTGAGATTCAACTTGAAATAGAGAGTGCCTAAAGTTTCTAAATTGTTCATATTTTGCTATTTCTTTAAGGGAAAAACAAGATTGTCCATTATACAAAAATGTTTCAAAAACAGTTGAACCAGAAAAGCCTTCTGATAGTCTATACTCAAATATAAAAAACTCTTGGAAAGAAAACATTCTTTGTTCAAAAAAAGGATCATCGTCATTTACTTTGCCAGTTGAAATAGAAAAAAGTTCTCTAGCAATTTGCCTCTCTTGCTTAAATTCAGTCTTCAGAGAGTATTCGGATAAAATGCGCATTATATCTTGGCAATGATGAGCTGGCATGGAATCCCTCTAGCTAGAATTGTAAAGTTAGATGATATAAATATTATAGTAAAATTATCTCATAAAAAGAGTCAAAAAAAAATTTCCGACTTGGTAAAAAACTTATATTAGTTGTTTCTTTAGATTGAGTTCATTTTACAGAAGTGGACTTGATTTTAACCTGTTCCTTCAAATTTCAAATGAAGATTTCACTTATTTTTTAGGTATTTCTATTATAAATACGGTGTGCTCAGATAATGTATCCAAGTACAATTTTCCTCCATGTGATTCTATGATCCCTTTCGAGATACTTAGTCCTAAACCTGTTCCTTGGCCAATGTCTTTTGTTGTAAAAAAGGGTTGCATTATTTTATCTTGAATATCTTTTGAAATTTTTTCACCACTATTCATAACATTGATTTTAATTACGGATTCTGTTTGATCGACAAATATTTTTATCCATTTTTCATTTTGATTCATAATAGCATCACATGCATTATTAATTAAATTTAAAAGTACTTGAGAAATTTGCACAGAACGGCAAAGAATAGATAAATTATTATCATTTAATTCATCTATTAATTTTACTTCTCTTTGTATTAATCTCTCAGAACAAAGAATAAAAGTATTATCAAAAATCGATCGTAATGGTGTTAAAACAAATTTATCTTGATCACCAGAGCGTGAAAAAGATCTCAATCCTAAAACAATTTTGGCAATTTGTTGCGCAACTTTTTCTATGATATCAATATAATTTTTTATATTTTCTACATTGATTGGCTCTTTTTCTAAAATTCTTTTTATTTGCGAAGCACGTAACGTTATAACACCTAACGGAGTATTAATTTCGTGAGCAACGCCACCAGCCATTTCACCAAGAGCCGACATTTTAGATGAGCTTACTAATTTTGTTTGTAAATTACGAAGAGAAATAAGAGCTTGACTAACCAATAGATGTAGTTTTTGAGCACGATTTTGAATAATAACAGTAAATATAATTGATATTAGAAGAAAAATAGATGTTAAAATAATTGTATTCCTTCTTAATTCGTAAACATCAATTAATACTTCATTCACAGGAAGTGAAACTAAAACACTCCAATTTTGAATTTCCATTTTTTTAAATCCGACAATATATTCTATATTTTTCATATAAAAATGACTTATGCCACTTTTATTATTTGTAATATATTTTTCCGTATTTTTTATATTTGTACTATTGTTATCTAAATCACTAAAATTTTGAACGGAGAGATACTGTTTTTCCAAATTATTGAGAATATTTCCAGCTGCATCCATAATTAAAGCAAAGCCATATTTTTCTGCTTTAAATTCATTGAGAGGTTTAAACATATTTTCAAGTTTTAAAGTACCACAGATCACACCTGAAAATTCCCATTTACCGGAGCCTACATCTAGAAAAATAGGAATGGCAATCACAATGGCCTTATATCCCCAAAATCCTTCTTGAGGAGTCGAAACAAAAGGTTTTTTTTCTTTCATAACATATTTTATATAGGAAGTGTTTTTTATATTTAAACCTATTTTATTAAACTTATATGGTCCAATATTAGCAATTCGACCATTATCATTTACTATAAAAATATGTTCAAATTGATTTAAAACTTTTAATTGTTCTACGATGGCATCATTAATATTTGTAGCTGTTTGTATCATTTGAGAAATACTTTTTAATATACTGATATCTCGAATAATAAAATCATTGAGCTGCTCTGCTACTTGATGAGATAAATTTAATGTTTCTTTTTCAGCTCGAAGGGTAACTAATTTTGAAGAAGTATTATAAATAAAAAAGCTCAAGAGACAAATTGAAAAACAAAATATTAAAATAATCAAATAGATTAATTTAGCAAGAGTATTTGGAGATGAATTGATTTTAGTCATTTTGAAATTTATTTAGTTTTAATACCAAACCATTTATTAAATATTTCAGTGTAGTCATTTGATTTTTGAAAAATTATTAATGCTTCATTAAATTTTTTCCGCAGTTGTTTCTTTTGACCTTTTGCAAATGCTAAAGCAACAGGAGTACTTGCAAATTCATCACCAACTAGTTTTAATTTATCGCTTAACTCAGAATTTTGTTTAATAGTATATAGGCCAACGAGTTTATCGGCGACTGCACCTTCTACTTTGCCACTTAATGCTGCTAAAAAACAATCTTTTGCATTTTCAAAAGTAACCATTTCAATTTTTGGATAATGATCCCGAATCCAGGGAACAGAAAAATGATTTTTTTGGATACCCATCTTTTTTCCATTCAAATCACTTAAATTAGAAATACTTTTTTCTTTTGGAACAAAAAGAATGGCAGCATAATTTGTATAGGGCTCTGAATAGTCATAACTCTTTTTTCTTTCTTCATTTATGCCAATAGTGGCAATCGCATCAGCTGTGTTTACTTTTACAGAAACAAGAACTTTAGCCCAAGCGTTTGGAATAAATTCTGCTTTAAGCCCCATTTTTTGTGCAACATTGTTTAATAAATCAATTTCAAATCCTTGAGAAGCAAGATATTTTCCTTGGGCATTTTTTTCCGCGTATCCGAAGGGAGCAAAAGAATCATCATGAGAAATAGTAAGAACCCCTTGCTTAACAAGAGAAAGATCATCAGCAAATGTAAATTTCGTGAAAATTAGGAACATAATTGAAACTACGATGGAAATTTTAATAAATGGTAGTTTTAACAACATTCTCCTGCCCTTTTCTATAAAATGATGATTTCCATTTTTATCGGAAATACCATAAAAAATTTAACATTTATTTCACATGGGTTTTAATACACACCCAGAAAACTTTACATCATGTCATTTATTTTTTGTTACGATAAAGAAAAATCGAAATTTAATTTTATACCGAATTAAAATAGTTATAGAAACTGATTATTTAAAAAGGTATTCTTTAATGTAAGTTCATTTATTTAAAATTGAGGTCTTTTATGAATAACACGCAAAATAAGCTACTAGTGCTTGTTGTTGATGATCAAGATGCATTTCTTCAAGCGGTTGTTGATGAAATTAAATTTCATGGATTTGATGCCGTGACGGCAAAAAATGGTTTAGAGGGTTTAGAGGAAGCAAATAAATCAAAATTCGATCTTATTCTCTCGGATATACGAATGCCTAATAAAGATGGGCAATGGTTTTTATCGGAACTAAGAAAAACTCAAAAGTGTTTTCCTCCATTTATATTTATGACTGGTTTTGCAGATCTTTCTATTCAAGATGCTTATTCCATGGGAGCGGATGGTTTTTTGGGGAAACCATTAAATCCTGAAAAATTGGAAATCATCCTTGAAAAATTAAGCCTTCCTTTAGAAAAACGTTGGTCTATTCCACCAAAAAATACGCCTGTTTATCATATCGCTAAAAATTTTTCATGTTCTTATAATGATCAAAATCTTCGAGAGATTTCTTTTGGCCGGGGTGGGCTGTATTTAGGAATTGAAAAATTAGCATTTGATATTGGTGATTCCGTTTCCTTTAAATTTGAGTTTAGCAATGGGGAAGTTAAACAATTTGAAGGAAGTGGCACTATTGTTTGGAAAAAAGAAAATCCCGATGGAAAGTCGGATGAATATGGTCTTTATTTTGAATATCTAACTCCAACAACAATAACATCATGGATAAAAATGTTAAATAACAAAGAAAAAATTGAAGTTATTCCGAATGGGAAGTAATTGGAGAAAATAAAATGACGAACATTTCGCTTTTAGACAAAGAGAAGTGTGCCATAGTAGTATTAGAAACTATAACACCAATGCAAAATATTTATGTTTCTTCATTTATTGATCTTGATTTCAAGTTAATTACTCCATTTTCAGATTTAAATGATATTATTAAACATATAAAAGATAGTCATGTTGATTGGTGTATTTTGAGTTTAGATCATTTAATTAATGTAAATTTATTAGATCTATTTGAAGCTTTATTTAAATCGTCTAAAAATGAATCTATTCTTCTTAGTATTACAAGTAAAGAAAATGAAAATACAAATATAATATTATCTTTATTTGAAATAGGTTTATTTTCGAATTTTATAAAACCATCTTCATTGGAAGATTTTGAAGAACAATTGCGCAAATTATTAGAACAAGTTGATCTTCTTAAAGGAAATTATACTTTAGTATGCTCAAATTTTATAAGAGAGATATTAAAGAAAAATAAAATGCATAAAGAACTATTGCAGTTTGAAAAATCGGTTTTAGAGTTTTTTCCTGGTTCCTCAAGATGTTTGCTTAATCTTGCAGAAGCTGAATGTTTAAATAAAAACTTTTCATCTGCAATGAAAACAATAGCACAAGCTAAATTTATTGATCCTGAATCAGAAAAATCAACTCATATTATTTATGAAAAATATTTGAAAGGTATGAAAGATGTTTCAAATAACTCAAGTGAAAATATTTTAGGTATTGAAAATTGTATTATTATTGATCCTGATTCAGATGTTCAATTTTATGTATGTGAAACTTTAAAAAAATTAGGAGTTAATGAATATCAAAGTATAATTGATGGTGAAGATGCTTTTAAATATTTAAGTAAAAATAAAGAGCCTGATTTAATTATTATGGAATGGAAAATTCCAAAACTAAGTGGTGTTGCTTTAGTTCAAAGAATACGAAAATTAGGTTTTAATCGATGTTTTATTGTTATTATTAGTTCCCTTGTTAAAACAACGGAACATCCTCTTTTGCAGGAGCTTGGTATTGATGCTGTAATAGAAAAACCTTTTGATGGAACAAAACTTTCAAAAGAACTTATTGGCGTGACTCAACGTGCTCGAAAGCCATTAGAACAAGGACCGCTTGAAAGAAAAATCCGTATTTTATTAGCATCAAAAAAATTCAATGAAGCAAAAAAATCATTGATGGAATATATGCAACGTCCTAAAATTTCAAAGTATTCTAAACTTCAAATGCAAGCCGAATTTGAATATGGAACAGGAAACTATGGAGTTGCAAGTAACCACGCTCTGAGTGTTCTTAAGTCTGTTGGAGGATCTGTTCTCCTTTTTTCTTTGTTAGGAAAATGTTTTATAAAATTAAAAGATTTTAAAACAGCATTAAAATGTTTTGAAAAAGCTCATGAACTTTCACCTACAAATATGGATCGTATCCTCACTCTTGTTGACTTAAAGCAAGATTCTGGAAATACATTGGAAGCAAAATCATTACTAGACGATGCAAAAAAAATTGATCCGACAAGTAAAGAAGTGATTGAAATGGACTATCGAATTGCGATTAAAAATTCAGAAAATCAAAAAGCTTCTCAAATTCTTAAAAATTTAGATTCCCTAACAGGAGTCATTGGTTTGATAAATAATGATGCTGTAGCAAGAATTCGTTCCGGAAATTTTGAAGATGGTATTAAACTTTATAAAAATGCATTAGAGAGTTTAACGGAAGATTTAAATGAATATAAAGGTTTAATCACATATAATTTAGCTCTTGCTCATGCTCGAAATAAAGATCTTAAAAATTCCTTAGAAACTTTAAATTCAATAGAAATCAAATCGAATACGAAAATTTATAAAAAATTTAAAAGTTTTAAAGTAAAAGTGAAAATGGCTTCATTAAGCGGCGGACAAATTGATTCTTTAGATAATTTCAATGAAGATAAAGAAACAAAAGAGAATCAGAGTACAAAAAATTCAAGTGATGAAAATGATGAAAAAAAGGGAGTATCCATATATGAAAATATATTAATTGATATTGAAAAAAAATCTGAAGTGAAAAAGGGTTCTCGATGCTGCTATAAAATATATAATAGAGTTGACAAACAATAGATTGGATAAAAACCTTTAAATTGAATTTAATTCCTTAAAATTAAATTTTATCATTTTAGATTTGTACCCAATGATTAAAGATAAGAATAATATGAGTGCAATGTATAATGTAAAAGAAAAAATGGTTTCATTATAAAAAATTCCAAACATAGCAGAAAACAAAGAGCCAATTATAAAAAACATAAAATAGAGTAACGCAGAAGCCATGCCTTTAGATTGTGTTGTGGAATCTAAAATAAGTCTGGTAAAAGGGGCTGAAAGAATACCATAACCGAAATTAAAGCATGTAAATGCAGCTATAATTAAATACAAATTAGTAGGTACAATGTAAGAAAATAAAACTGTTACGATCGATGAAATAAATGTAATCATAAATCCAATGGATAATGATTTAAAGGAGTTCATAAATTTTGATAAATATCTTAAAGTAAAAGTACCTAAAATAAATGCTAAAAATATGGGAATTTGTACAAGACTAAATTCACTCTTATTTAAATGATAAAGATTCATTAAAACAATAGGCGAACTAGAAATCCATACAATAACTGAACCAAATGACAGAGCAAAACTAATGCTACCAAATATAAAATTTTTATTTTTAATTAAATCTAGATAGATGGAAAGAATAGGCTTTAATTTAATTTTAATTTTTTTATCATCTGTAAGAGTTTCTGGCATAAAAAACCATAAACCAATCAGTCCAATTAAGGATAATAAAAATGTCGTAACAAATATATAACGCCAACCTGCAAAAAGCATAACTGTACTTCCTGCAAGTGGGCCTATCATGGGTGCAAATAAAGCAACGGAAGCCATCCAAGAAATCACATTTATGGCTTCTTTTTCTTTATAGAGCTCATGAACACAGGCATAACCTGCGACACCGATAAAACAAGGTCCCATTCCTTGAAGAATGCGTGCAATAAAAAAATTGGGCATATTAGAAGCAAGAATTCCAATAATGTTTCCAATTAATACGATAATGCCTCCTACAAACATGGTAGAACGTCTACCATATCTGTCAGAAATAGGTCCAACAAAAAGTTGAATAGAAAGGGATCCTAATAAAAAAATAGATAATGATAAGGGAACAAGACTTTCTGAAACTTGAAATTCTTTCACAACATCTATTAATGCAGGTAAAATCATGTCATTTGACATGTAAACAGCAAATTCAAATAAAACGAGAAAAATCAAAAAATAAATTTTTTTGTTACTTTTAACCATTATTCCACATCGGATAAATTTAAAATTGCCATAAATGCCTCTTGAGGTATTTCGACGCTTCCAACTTGTTTCATGCGTTTTTTACCCTCTTTTTGTTTATCAAGTAACTTACGTTTACGTGAAATGTCCCCTCCATAACATTTTGCAGTAACATCTTTACGCATGGCGCTTAACGTTTCACGTGCAATGACTTTTGATCCAATTGCTGCTTGTAAAGGGACTTCAAATTGTTGTCTTGGAATCACTTCTCTTAGTTTTTTAACAAGTAAACGGCCTCTTTCATAGGAATTGCTTCGGTGCACAATACAAGAAAGAGCATCGAGAGGTTCTCCATTTACTAAAATATCAAGACGCACGAGGTCACTTTCTTTATAATCATGAAATTCATAATCCATGCTCGCATAGCCACGAGATATACTTTTAATTCTATCAAAAAAGTCAAAAACCATTTCGTTTAAAGGAAGTTCATATTGAAGCATGACACGACTTTGGGAAAGGTATTCCATTTTTGTTTGAAGACCGCGGCGCTCTGCTAATAAAGCCATAACTCCACCAAGATGTTCTTGTGGCATATGGAATGTTGCTTTTACAACGGGCTCTGAAAATTTAGCAATATTTGCTGGTGGTGGTAAATTGGATGGGTTATCGACGCGAAGTTCTTCTCCTTTTGTGGTTTCTACAATGTAGACACAAGTAGGAGCCGTAAAAATAACATTCATATTATATTCGCGCTCTAAACGTTCTTGAATAATTTCCATATGCAAAAGACCTAAAAAGCCACAACGAAATCCAAAACCAAGAGCAACTGAAGTCTCTGGCTCATAACTTAACGAACTGTCGTTTAAAGTAAGTTTAGCAAGAGCATCTTTTAAGTTTTCAAATTGATTGGTTTCAACAGGGAAAATTCCTGCAAAAACCATTTGTTTTGCTTTTTTAAAACCAGGCAATGGTTCAACATTTGAATTTGCCATACAAATGGTGTCGCCAACACGGGAATCTTTAACGTCTTTTACGTTTGCTATAATATAACCCACTTCGCCGGAGCTGAGACTATCACGTTGATAAGCTTTTACGCACATGATGCCCACTTTTTGGACTTCAAATGTTTTGCCAGAGTGCATCATTTTAATTTGATCGCCTATTTTTACAATACCATCTACTACTCTCACTAATACAATTACGCCTTGATAGGGGTCAAACCAGCTGTCAAAAATGAGTGCACGGAGATCTTTGCTGCGCGTGTCTTCTGGGGCAGGGACATGATGAATAATAGCCTCTAAAACGTCGGCAACGCCCATACCTGTTTTTGCGCTACATTTTATTGCGTTTGAGGTGTCGATAGCAAGTTCTTCTTCAATTTGAATACAAACACGATCATAGTCCGCACTTGGAAGATCTGCTTTATTTATAACAGGAATAATTTCAACATTATTATCGCCAGCTAAGTAAACATTAGCCACAGTTTGTGCCTCAACACCTTGAGTGGCGTCGACAACCAAAAGAGCTCCTTCGCAAGCAGTTAAGCTTCGACTGACTTCATACGTAAAATCCACATGGCCAGGAGTATCAATTAAGTTTAAAGTATAAATTTTTCCATCTTTTGCTTTATAATCTACAGTTGCTGTTTGAGCTTTGATGGTGATCCCACGTTCGCGTTCTAAGTCCATACTATCAAGTATTTGCGCTTGTTTATCGCGATCCGCCACGGCTCCCGTAAGTTCTAATAAGCGATCGGCTAGAGTAGACTTACCGTGATCTATATGGGCAATAATACAAAAGTTTCTTATTAGATCTGGTTCAGCATTTGTTGTTTTGCTCATTCTTTTCTACCTTAGTTAAAATAAAAGTCATTTTCTGCCGATAGCATAACCCAAGGAAACATACTCAATAGTTTGTATTTCGCAAGGACTGTTATGATCTTACGTTTTCAATATGAACCTTTAACAAAATTTATCTGTTTCATGCTACCTTCTTTTTTTATTTCCTGCCAATCTGTTGAAGAAGATGATATTACTCATTTTTCTCCACTTGTTTCATCTCAAGAGTATGTATATATTCCTATTAAAAGAGTTTTATTTGATTATTATGACAAAAAAAAATGGCGTTTTATAACTCAACAAATTGATTATATTGACGGTAAAAATATGCAATCTTTATCTTCGCTGTGGGTTTTTGACTATATGCCAATTGAAATCATAGTATTAGATAATCCTGATATAAATGAATCCGTTACTTTTGATTTTCAAGAAAGTAATGGTATTTCTTTTAGAAAAACAAATATCTATTTACCATTTAAAGAAACAACAGAATCAGATGACTTAGATGATCAGTTGCCTACTTGTAAAGGAACAGAATTTCGGGCAATTGCAAGAATAGTGAGTAATTTAAAGTATATTGGAATTCATAAATTAAAAAATAATAATGAAGTTAGGGAAAACGATTTACGTAATTGGTTTTCATTAGGTGAAATAATTTGCTTAAATATTGTAAGACTATAATTTATATTTTATTTTTAATACCACAGAATCTATTTGCTATAGATTGGGTTGGTGCCTGTGAAAGAGATTACCCTCCTTATAATTTTATAGAAAATGGAAAATATTTAGGTATAGATACAGAAATTGTAACATTAGTAATGAAAAAATTAAAAATAAATTTTTCTATTCAAACGGATTCATGGGATACTGTTTATCGTAATTTAAAAGAAAATAAATATGATTTTGCTTGGCAATTTGTTGATACACCTGCAAGACGAAAATTATTCCATTTTGTAGGACCTATTCGATATGGATTAGACGTATTTGTTGTAAAAAGTAACTCTAATATTACGAATTGGAAAAACATGCAAGATTTTGATGGAATGAAAGCAGGTGTCATAAAAACTTATAACTATGATCACAAATTTGATACCGCTAAAAATTTTACTAAAGTTCAATTTAATAATATGAATGAATTATTAAAAGGTCTTATCAATAATAAAGTCGATTTTATAATAGGTGATTTTAATACAATTTTATTTATAGCAAATAAAAATAATTATAATGATAAAATTCGTTTTTTGCCTTCTTCAATTAAAAAAGTACCAAGATATATTGCTTTTTCCAAAAAAAGTAAACACAAAGCATTGTATTTTGATATAAAATTAAAAGAAATTATAAATTCAAAAGAATATAACGATATTATTGAAAAATACGAAAATATCTTTAAAAATAGAAGATAACTTAACATTGATTATCTAAATGATTTTTACCTAAATCAGAAAGCATGCGTCCTCTTGCTGTTCTTAAAACAAATCCTCTATAAACTAAATAGGGTTCATAAACATCTTCTAATGTAGATTTTTCTTCATTTAAAGCGGCAGCTATAGCGTCTAATCCAACAGGTCCTCCTTGATAACGATCTTTCATGATTTTTAAAAAATCTCTATCCATAATACATAGTCCTTCACTATCAACACCTAATCTTTTTAGTGCTAAATGAACAACATCACAATCAATTGAGATTTTATTAGAAACCAATGCAAAATCTAATATTCTTTTTAATAATTGATTCGCGATTCGTGGAGTTCCACGACATCGAGTTGATAATAAAAAGGCAGCATCATTTTCTAGATGCGCATTCATTATTTTTGCGCTTCGCATTAATATTTTAGTTAAGGATTCAGGAGAATAGAAATCAAGATGTTCTTGAATACCAAATCGATCTCTTAATGGGGCAGAAATTGCACCAGCTTTTGTTGTTGCACCTATGATGCAAAATGGAGGTAAATCAAATTTTACCGTTCGTGCTGTAGGTCCTTGTCCAATTAAAATATCTAATCTCATATCTTCCATGGCAGAATATAATATTTCTTCAACATTAGATGGTAATCTATGAATTTCATCAATAAATAAGATTGTTTTTGATTCAATGCTTGCAAGAATACCCATTAGATCTGCAGCTCGTTCAATAACAGGACCTGATGTTACTTTAATTTGATAGCCCATTGTTTCTGCAACAATACCAGCTAATGTTGTTTTTCCTAAACCTGGAGGTCCATGAAATAAACAATGATCTAACATTTTTCCACGCAACTTTGCAGCTTGAGTATAGACTTTTAAATTTTCACAAACTCTTTCTTGACCGGGATATTCATCAAAATTTTTTGGTCTTAAATTTAAATGTGGTTCTATTGTATCATTTGCTAATTCGGGTAAAATGATTGAATTATCAAATTTGGTATGTATACTGGTATCCATATTTTGTAACCTTAATGTTTTAAGATCATTCTTTCAGAAAGTTTTGAAAGTGATTCTTTTAATGCAATTTCAAAAGAAATATTTTCTCCAAGTTGCATACGTTGTTCAACGCTATTTACAACTTCAAAATATTGTTTATCTTTATATCCTAAATGAAATAACGCACTTTTTAAATCTTCTACAATTTGTTTTCTAATGAGTTTTTGTTCAATTTTTTGAGATGCTTTATTGCTATTTAAAATAGATCCTGCCATATTTTCAGAAACTTTTGTTTTTTGAATTTCGATATCATCACGTTTTCGTGCTAATTTCTTTTGTAATTTATCTTTTAACTCTAGTACAAGTCTTTCCGCAGTCTTAGGACCCACTCCAGGAATTGAAGTTAGTTTCGTTATTTGAGCAGTTGTAATAATTTCACATAAATCATAACCATCTACAGGTCCTAATAATGCTAATGCTGCTTTCGGTCCTACACCGGAAACCTGAATTAATTCTTGAAATACTTTTTTGTCAAAGGAAGATGAAAAACCAAATAACCGAATGGCGTCTTCACGTACATGAGTTAAAATACTTAATTGAACCTCATTTAAAAGAGTTGGCAATTGGCATAATGTGGTTGCGGGAACTTCAATTTCATAGCCAACACCGCCTACATCTATGACAATATTCTCAGGGTTTTTTTCTATCAAGATTCCTCTTAAAAATCCAATCATGAAGTATTCCTTTACATATGAATCAAGTTATCTATAAAACAAGAGTTTTAAATTAGATATCAGATCATAACATATTTCGATTTAAACAAGCTTTTGCTAGGAAAATAAAAATTAAAAATGAAACCTGATTTAAAATATGTTTAAAATTTGAACACATTTTTGGGATATTTAAAGTGCTTCCTCTTTTTTGTCAAATTAAAAAAAATAAATGTTTTATAGACAAAAAATAAAAAATCGTGTTCGTTATCAATGCTGTGTGGATAAATATTTTATTCTTTTGGGGAATCATTATGGATGATAGATTTTTAGGCGAATTTTTGGGATGTGTTTTTTTAATTTTATTTGGTGGTGGAGTTGTTGCAAATACATTGCTTTCAAAATCAAAAGGTTTAAATGCAGGATGGCTTGCGATTTCTACAGGCTGGGGATTTGCTGTAATGGGAGGCGTTTTTGTTGCAAAATCGGTTGGGTCCATTCAAGCCGATTTAAATCCTGCTGTTACGTTAGCAAAATATTTATTGGGTGGAATATATTCTTTATCCGATTTATTTCCTATCATGCTTGCTCAAATATCAGGATGTTTTTTGGGTGCTACTTTAGTCTGGTTAACTTATTTACCGCATTGGAAAGAAACAAGAGATCCCTCCTTAAAATTAGCTGTTTTTTCTACGGGTCCTGCAATAAGACATTCTCCTTCAAATTTAATGACTGAAGTTATTGGAACAACTATTTTAGTTTTTGGAATTGGAGCCATTTTTGGTAAGGCAACAAACAATGGGGCGATTTCTCCTGCTATGGGTCCTTATCTTGTTGGTATTTTAGTATGGGCCATCGGTCTTTCTTTAGGTGGTTCAACCGGATATGCAATAAATCCAGCCAGAGATTTAGGGCCAAGAATTGCGCATGCTTTGTTACCTATTGCGGGTAAAGGAAAATCCGATTGGACTTATTCTTGGATTCCTGTTTTGGGACCCGTATTAGGGGGTATTATTGGCGCTTATTTATGGAAAACATTTTTATAAATTTTAATTTATTTTTAATGTTAATTATATTTCGTTCCCCTTGTAGATGTAATATAAAAAATTTTTAAAATCTTCAATCATTATTCATAGTCAAAAAAATGTCTATTTATATCATAAATTTGTCACTGTAAAATATAATAAATAAAAGGGAGATTTATGATTAAAAAAAAATATTTACAATTTACGATTTTATTTTTAATCGGATTATTTTTGGGTGGAATTTTAACATACTTTATTTTTATTCCATCTAATAATTTAAATGATAGTTATATAACCCCAATTATGGGAAGACCACTTATCAATTTTGAAGGAAAAGTTTGGACAAGTAATGATCTTCCAGATGATTTAGCAATTGATTATTATAATGTTGAGAATAATATGTATAACTCATTAAAATATTTTTCTGAAAAGTTAGCTCTTAGATTATCGTTAGCTCAGGAAATGAAAAAAGAAATAACTTCAAAGTCTATTCCAAAACTTTCTGATTTAGTGAAAATTCCAGAAGCTAAAGAATCCGATGCAAAAAAATACTATGATGATCTTGTAAATAAAGCAGGAATATCTGTTTTCGGAGGGCAATCATTTGATAAGATAAAACAACAGCTTTTATTTCAATTAAACAACGAAAGAATTGTTAATTTTTCAAGTAAAAAAATAGATGAACTCGTAAATTTAGGAAAATTTAAATTACTTTTTGACTCACCTTTAGGGGCTCCCTCGAATATTGACTATTCTCTATATCCTTATAGAGGTAAAGAAAATTCAAATATGGTTATGATAAGTGTGATTGACTACACTGATCCTAAAAGCCGCGAAATACAACCTGAATTAGAAAAAATATATCATCGATTTTCTTCTAAAATTAAATTTATAAATATTCCATATTCACAGTATTCCAATAGTTTAGGTGGCCTTTTTGCAAAAGGAGCATTTTGCGCGAATGAGCAAGGAAATGATAAATATTGGGATTATAATAAAAAAGCATTTGAAAATTCAAATAAAGTATCTTTAGATGATATAAATATGAAAGACGTTAAAAATTTAAATATTAAAGTGATGGAGGTTGCTAAATCATCAAAATTGAATTTAGATAAATTTTCTTCATGTCTAAATGCAGATAAGTCAAAAGTTACTTTACAAAAAACTCAAAATCAAATGTATTCTGTAAACGATTTTCAAGGTGCTCCATCCTTTTTTCTTAATAAAAGACCAATTCGTATCTCTTTAAAAGTTTTTGAAAAATCATTAGACAATAGTTTAAATTAAAAAAAATAAGTAAAAATTGACATATTATTATTTTTTTAATTTTAATAAACTAAAAGATATTAATTTGAAAAGATATAAGAGGTCTGGCATGAAGTATCTGCCAAATTTAAAAAGATTCATTTTTACTTTATTACTTTTTTCACTATTTATATCCTGTAATTATAATCCTTTAGGTGGTTCAAATTCTCATATTGATATTGGTAATACTCCTTCACCATTTAGTATAATAAGTACTCTTGCAGATTCAGGTCAAATATCAATTTTATGGAGTTCATCAACAAAAGCGGATTCTTATACCGTTTGGTATGGTACTTCTGATAGTAATTTTACAAATTCGTTATCTGGATGTGTTGCAAATTTAATTTGTGTAATTCCCAATTTAACAAATGGTAATCTTTATTATATTAAAGTAATAGCGACAAACCGTTATGGTAGTCTAGATTCGACAAATATCGTTTCTGCTAATGTAAGACCATTTAACTCATTGATAGTGATTCCAGGAAACACGGAAGCTTATTTATCTTGGAATACTGTGGATATTGTCGATAGTTATTCAATAAGTTATGGAGTTTATCCGGGTTTATATACTTCAACAATATCTGGGATAACTGGAACATTTGCTGTAATCCCTGGTCTAATAAATGGTACGACTTATCAATTTAAAGTTACAGCTTCGAATGTTTTAGGTTCTGAGATAAGCAATCAAGCTCTTGCGACTCCATTGGCACCACCTACAGCCCCCACTTCTGTTACTACGACGGCATTAAGTACATCTCAAGTTAAGATTAATTGGGGTGCTTCCTCTGGATTTGGAACAATCACGTATCAAGTAAGTCGATCACTCACATCTGGTGGTCCTTATGAAATTGTTATTTCTGGATTGAGTTCTTCTACATTAACTTATACAGACACCTCTGCTTCTCCAGGAAATCAATATTATTATGTTGTAACTGCAGGCAATGAAGCAGGGAATTCACCAAATTCAACGGAATCTTCCGTTGTAACTCCTACAGTAGCCCCTGATAGTTTGGCTTCAACCGTGTTGCAGACCACATCTTCTGTATTTCAATGGGCGCAAAGTCCAGGCAATGCCCCTATTTCATATACTTTAAAGCGAGCTACCGTTCCTAGTGGACCGTATGCAAATGTTGTTACTTGTACTACAGTGGGTATTTTAAACTGTACAGATTCTGGAATTTCACCAGGAAAGCAATATTATTACGTAATATCTGCAACGAATTCTGCAGGTGCAACTGGAAATTCTACTGAATTAAGTGTAATAACACCCACTTCAGCACCTACTGGCTTGATTTTTTCTTCTGTAACTTCGTCATCTTTAAATTTATCCTGGACTTCTAGTCCAGGGACGAGCTCTTTAATTACATATACCGTTAGCAAGTCCACTTCGAGTGGGAGTGGTTATTCTGTAGTTTCGGGATGCAGTGGTTTAAGTAGTTCGAGCTGTAATGATTCTTCATTATCTCCGGGAACTCAATATTATTATATTGTTACTGCAACAACAGCAGGTGGAACCTCTCCAAACTCAAGTGAAGGAAGTATCGCAAGTTTAACAGTTCCTCCAAGTTCTCTCACTGCGACAGCATCATCTACAACTTCTGTAGTCCTCAGTTGGCAAAATAGTCCTGGAGATGTTCCTATTACTTATTTAGTTAAACGCTCACTTATTAGTGGATCTGGATATGTTGCAATAGGAAGCGGAACTTGTAGCGCAAGCGTCTCCGTTACAACTTGTACCGACAACAGCGCTTTACCTGGAAAACAATATTTTTATGTTGTGACTGCGACAACTTCAGGAGGCACAACGGCAAATTCTCTTGAAGCAAACGCAATTACACCAACTAATGCACCGACTGGTGTACTCGCTTCTGCAACTAGCGCTACTTCCATAAATATTTCTTGGACAGCGAGTGCAGGTACGTCGGCCTTAATTACTTACAATATTTTAAGATCGACAACGAGTGGAGGAGGATATTCATCCATTTCACAAGGCACTTGTAGTAGTGGAATCGTCGGTTCAACATCATGCACTGATTTAAGTGCATCTCCAGGTACAACATATTATTATGTTATTACAGCAACAACGGCAGGAGGGGTGTCCGCCAATTCTACTGAGACATTTGCAACAACGATGACAAATGCCCCATTAAATTTATCTGCAGTAGCGACTTCTTCAACATCAATCAATTTATCTTGGTCTGTAAGTCCAGGTTCTGCAACTATTTCCTATAATATCAAAAGGTCAATAACGAGTGGTTCGGGTTATGCTGTAATTTCTTCAGGTACATGTAGTGCAAGTATAACATCTCCCAATGCATCTTGTACAGATTCGACTGCTTTACCAGGAACGACATATTATTATGTTGTTACGGCAACAACAGCAGGTGGAACTTCGGCTTTTTCTCTAGAAGCCCAAGCGACTACATTAGCCAATGCCCCTACAGGCGTAAGTGCAACACCATCTAGCACAACTTCAATTACATTAAATTGGACGGCAAGTTCGGGTACTGCTCAAATTTCTTATTTAATCTATCGATCTGAAGTCAGTGGGAGTGGTTACTCATTAGTCTCAAATGGAACTTGTAGCACATATGTAATTTCACCTACTGTGACCTGTGTCGATTCTTCTGCGGTGCCAGGGACTAAATATTATTATGTCATTTCAGCAACAACAGTTGGAGGAGTTTCGAGTTTTTCTTCAGAAATAAATACAACAACTCTGACTACAGCTCCTACGACGATAACTGCGACTCCGCTATCAACTAATACAATCAATTTATCTTGGGCGGCAAGCCCAGGAAGTGCTTCTATATCTTATTCAATTAAAAGAACAACTACATCAGGATCAGGTTATGGAAGTGTTTCTACTGGATCATGCAGTATTGCCGTTTTATCACCAAATGTAACATGCATTGATACCAGTGCTTCAGCAGGAACAACATATTATTATGTAATAACAGCAACTACAGCCGGAGGAGCTTCTGCAAATTCGGTAGAAGCAAGTACGACAACATTAACAACAGCTCCTACAGGATTTGTTGCCTCAGCTTTAGATGCCTATAATGTGAATCTTTCGTGGAATGTAAGTCCAGGAAGTGCTCCTATTACTTATAATGTGATGCGTTCTTCAACTTCTGGATCTGGTTATGCTGTAATTTCATCTGGTTCATGCAGTTCTTCTATTTCATCCCCAACTATAACTTGTCAGGATACAAGCGCCACTCCTGGAACCACTTTTTATTATGTCGTTCAAGCAACGACAGCGGGAGGCTCTTCCACATTTTCTTTAGAAGCAAGTGCAACAACCTTTACATTAGCACCTATTACTTTAACAGCGGTTGCTACGAGTACTTCAGCAATTACAGTTACATGGGCTGCGAGTCCTGGTTCTGCGGCAATTACATATAATGTTCAGAGAGCAACAGCAAGTGGAGGTCCATATTCAACAGTAACAACAGGATCATGTAACTCTTCCTTAACGGCACCCACAGTCTCGTGTGTAGACTCCAGTGCTTCAGCAGGAACAACCTATTATTATGTGGTAGCAGCAAGTACTTCTGGGGGAATTTCTTCTAATTCTACCGAAGTCAGTGCTACGACACCTACTAGTGCTCCGACGGGGTTATCTGCATCTTCCGTTGGAGGAGGGAACGTTTCTCTAAATTGGACTGCCAGTAGTGGAACGGCAGCAATAACTTATACCGTAAGTAAATCAACCTCTACAGGTGGTCCTTATAGCGTTGTTCAAACTGGAATTAGTTTGACAAACTTCACTGATTATTCTGTGACAAATGGGACTACGTATTATTATGTTGTTCAAGCTGTCACAAGCGGTGGAATTTCTACGAATTCCTCTCAAATTTCGGTGACACCAATCAGTTCATTTGTCATAACAACGAATAATGCATCGCCTGGTCAAATTGTTTTAGTGTGGAGTTCTGCATCTGGTGCAAGCACTTATACAGTGAAACAATCAACAACTTTAGGTGGTTCGACTTCTGGAACAAACGTGGTCGGATGTACCTCTGTTATTGTTACAACGTGTACTATTACAGGACTTACAAATGGAACAACTTATTATTATACAGTTGTAGCTAATAACACAGGTGTAGGTTCAACGGCTTCAACTTCTATGAATGAAGTCTTAAATACACCATTTAATGCTCCATTTATCACTGTATCATCAGGTACAGGTCAAGTGACTTTATCTTGGAATGCCATTGCTCTTGCAACAAATTATTCCATTTATATTTCGACGGTATCAGGCAGTGCCATTTCAGGAGGAATTGTTGCAACAGGTTGTAATACCGTTCTTGTTACAAATTGTATTGCAACTGGTTTAATAAATGGGACAAAATATTATATTGCCCTTTTTGCAAATTTATCTTCTGGTGGAACATTTTCCAGTTCTGAGGTTTTCGCAACTCCGATTGGAGCTTTTGATATTACTTCATTAAGTCTTTTATCTTCTACGTCAGCTCAAATTGATTGGAGCAATGCTCTTGGAGCAACAGAATATAATGTTAAATTTGGGACAACTTCAGGGAGTTATACTTCAAGCCAAGGACCCTTTTTAAGTTCTCCAGTAACCGTGAGCAGTGGCCTAACTGCAGGAACAACTTTTTACTTTAGAATGATTGCCGCCAATGGACAGGGAAGTATCAATTCAACTTCTGAATACCCCATTACAACTTTAACCTCCGCACCGACAAATATTTCTGCTACTGCAACCAGTTCGTCAGCTGTTACTTTAAGCTGGAATGCAAGCCCTGGAACGGCAGCGATAACTTATAATGTATTAAGATCTACAACATCGGGTTCTGGTTATGCTGCAATCGCATCAGGTACTTGTGGCGCATCTGTTTCTGCTCCTTTGTTAACTTGTGTAGATGCCAGCGTATCCCCTGGTGTTCAATATTATTATGTTGTAACTGCCTCAACATTGGGTGGAACCTCTTCTAACTCAACTGAAGCAACTGTAGTGACACCAACAACAGCACCAACGAATTTATCTGGAACTTCAACAAGTAGCACTTCAGCGACAATTTCATGGGCGGCTAGCCCTGGGACTGTTTCTATAACTTATAATTTAAGTCGCGCAACGACCTCAGGCGGTCCTTATTCAGCTGTTGCAGGTTGCACAGGAATTGGTAGTATTTCTTGCTCAGACACAGGAATTTCTTCAGGAAATAATTATTTTTATGTCGTATCGGCAACAAATTCAGCTGGAACCACAGTATACTCCTCTGAATTAGCTCTCACAGCGATTCCTGCTGCTCCAACAAACTTTACCGCAACTGCTGCGAGCAGTTCGACGATCAATCTTTCTTGGACAGCAAGTCCTGGTTCCTCGTCAATTACATATACCGTGACAAGATCAACGTTTTCTGGTTCAGGTTATTCCACAATAATAGCAGGAACATGTAGTTCAGGAGTGAGTTCACCAACGGTAACTTGTACTGATACCAGTGCCAGTCCTGCCACAAAATATTATTACATTGTTAAAGCTTCATCATCGGGCGGTGTTTCAGGAGCTTCAATTGAAGCTTCTGCGGTTACATATGCAACAAATCCTACGGGTGTAACGGCAAGTGCTAATAATGCAAACAGCATAAATATTTCTTGGTCTGCAATTTCTAGTTCGGTTCCTATCACATACAATGTTTACCGTTCTACAATTAGTGGATCGGGCTATGTCTCAATTATTACAGGAACATGCAGTGGAAACTTAGGTGCATCATCCTGTACAGATCAAAGTGCAATTCCGGGAACAACTTATTATTATGTTGTAACTGCGACTACAACAGCAGGCGCAAGTGGTTATTCAAATGAAGCAAATGCTACCACTTTTACGAACACACCCACAAATTTAGCTGCAAATGCCGTAAGCAGTTCTTCGATAAATCTTTCTTGGACGGCAAGTCCAGGAACAGCAACAATAACTTATAATATATTAAGAACAACCACATCGGGTTCTGGTTATGCGGCTATTTCAAATGGAACTTGTAGTTCGAGTGTCACTTCGCCATCTGTTACGTGTACAGATACGAGTGGAAGTCCAGGGGTAAAATACTATTATATTATCCAGGCTGTGACTTCGGGAGGAACATCTTCCAGTTCAAGTGAAACTTCGGCAACAACTTTCACGACTTCGCCTACGAATTTAACTGCAACACCTGCTTCGGTAACAAAAGTCGATTTGACATGGACAGCAAGTCCCGGAACAGCGAATGTTACATATAACGTTAAACGTTCTACAGTGAGTGGTTCTTCTTATGTTGCTATATCTTTAGGATCTTGTAGTAGTTCTGTTTCTACAACATCTTGTAGTGATCAAGGCGCAAGTACAGGAACAACTTATTATTATGTCGTGACCGCAACAACGGCTGGAGGAGTGTCTAGTAATTCTATTGAGGCTAATACAACAACCCCAACAACAACTCCAATAAATTTATCTGGGATAGCAACATCTTCAAACAATATTAATTTAACTTGGAGCGCTAGTCCTGGCAGTGCCACAATTACGTATACAATTTTAAGATCAACAACAAGTGGGACGGGATATCTTGCTGTTCCTACTGGAACATGCAGTTCATCTGTAAGTGGCGTAACGTGCTCAGACACCAGCGTGACTTCTGGGAATGTTTATTATTATATTATAAGTGCAACAAATGCTGGCGGAACAACAGCTTATTCGAGTGAAGCCGCTGTGACGACCCCAACAAGTGCTCCTACAAATACATCGGCTTCGGCAATAAATTCAACTTCTATAACTGTGTCTTGGACATTGAGCCCAGGAAATTCTTCTATTAATTATAATGTTTATAGATCTACTGTTAGTGGCTCTGGTTATGTTTCCATTACTTCAGGAACTTGTAATGCAACTCTCAGCGCAACAACAAGTACTTGCACGGACACAAGCGCTTCCTCTGCAACAACATATTATTATATTGTTAAAGCAACAAACTTGGGAGGAGTATCTGCTGCTTCTGTAGAAGGGCAAGCTACAACATATCCAAATGCTCCTACTGGTCTATCTGCAACAGCAACAAGTAGTTCTTCTGTTACTTTATCTTGGACAGCAAGTTCTGGTTCAGCCACTATAACTTATAACGTAACAAGAACGGTCGTAAGTGGATCTGGTTATAATACGATTTCATTAGGAACTTGTAGCTCTGGAGTTACTACAACAACATGCACTGATTTAAGTGTGAGTCCAGGCACAAAATATTATTATATAGTAACAGCTTCCACAGCTGGAGGTGTTTCTCCAAATTCGACGGAAGCAAATGTTTCAGTCCCAACAACCCCACCCACCGGTTTAAGCATAACAAATATCGGCACTACAAATATTTCTCTTTCTTGGTCACAAAGCCCAGGATCGCTTACATCGACCTATACATTAATGCGAGGATCTATTTCTGGAGGACCTTATACAAATGTAACGAGCTGCATTGGATTAAGCGCTTTAAGTTGTACAGACTCCACCGTAGCAGTAGGAACCAGCTATTATTATGTCGTTACGGCAACCAATTCGGGAGGAACATCATCTAATTCCAGCGAAGGTGTCCTCCCAATAAGTGATTTTTACAAAACGTAAATACAGATTTAAATTTCCTTTTGAGGGGGAGATTTAAATGGAGATGGAAAATAGACTTTTAAAACTGTCAGAACAAGTCGCTTTTGAAAGAAGCAAAGGAAATA